>Ga0213828_1000520_pt1 | contig 36527 bp, 29 predicted proteins | sample MC6MC0897MG_FD_180664 | JGI IMG/M metagenome (GOLD analysis project Ga0213828, IMG submission 180664) | Enriched soil aggregate microbial communities from Iowa State University, Ames, United States - MC6-MC0897-MG | ecosystem: Environmental > Terrestrial > Soil > Unclassified | place: USA: Iowa...
TGGCCGATCGCATGGCGGCCTCTGCCGGCGGCGCCCATGTCAGCGGGCTGCTGCGCATCGGCGCGATTGCGTCCGTGCAGCAGGATTTGCTGGTCCACGCGGTGGGCGAATTCCGCGCGGTCTATCCCGATGTGCGCGTGCGCATCGTGCCCGGTGTGTCGCTGTCGCTGCTGGGTCAGGTGGACGCGGGCGAAGTGGATCTGGCCGTGCTGATCCGCCCGCCGTTCGCCTTGCCGCCCGAACTGGGATGGCAGCCGTTGATGAGCGAGCCGGTGATGCTGGCCATACCGGAATCGATGCCGGTGGCGCCTTGGCGGGAACTGCTGGCGGCCCAGCCCTTCATCCGCTACGACCGCGCTTCGTTCGGCGGGCGGGTGGTGGATGTATTCCTGAAGAAGCACCGGATCACCGTGCATGAGGCCGTGGAGCTAGACGAGATCGAGGCCATCGCGGGGATGGTCCGGCACGGGCTGGGCGTGGCGCTGCTGCCCCGGCTGCGGCGTCTGGACATGACGGGGCTGCGGCTGCTGCCCCTGGACGAACACGCGTTTCACCGCGAAATAGGCATCATCGGCCGCCTGCCGTTCGACCCGGGCAGCGTCCGCGAAAAGATCGCGCAATGCCTGCATCGGGCGGCGTGTGATTCGGCAGGGGTTTGACGCCATTCCACGCCAGCCGGTCGCTCAACAAAAAAGCCCCCGAAGGGGCTTTTGCTTTTACAGCCGGTCGCAGCGGACCGTGATCGGGTGATCGCGCAAGGCGGTCATGACGATGTCGTCGACCTGGCCCTCCACGTCGGTGATCACGTAGCCGATCTGGCCGCGCGTCTGCAGGGTCTGGCTGACGATGTTCAGGCCGTGTTGCGCCATCAGGTTGTCCAGCGCGCCCAGCGCCCCGGGCGCGTTGCGGTGCACGTGCAGGATGCGCGTGCCACCGGCCTGTTCCAGGAAAGGCAGCTCGGGGAAGTTGACCGCGCCCTTGGTGGTGCCGGCCTGCAGGAAGCGCACGAGCTTTTCGGCGACTTCGCGGCCGATGTTCTCTTGGGATTCCTGCGTGCTGCCGCCGATGTGCGGGGTGAGGATGACGTTGGGCATGCCGATCAGCGGGCTGGCCAGCGGTTCGTCGGCGCTCTTGGGCTCGGTGGGGAACACGTCCAGCGCGGCGCCGGCCAGGTGGCCGGATTTCAGCGCCGCGTGCAGCGCGTCGATGTCGACGACCGCGCCGCGCGAGGCGTTGATCAGGATGGCGCCGCGGCGCATGCGGCCGATGGTCTCGGCGTTCATGATGTTTTCGGTGGACTTGCCGCCAGGGACGTGCAGCGTCACGACATCGGCCTGTTCCAGCAGATCGTTCAGCGTGCCGGCGGGGCGGGCGTTGCCCAGCGGCAGCTTGGCCTCGACGTCGTGATAGATGACGCGCATGCCCAGGCTTTCGGCCAGGGTGCTGATCTGCGAGCCGATGTTGCCGTAGCCGACGATGCCCAGCGTCTTGCCGCGCGTCTCAAACGCGCCCGCGGCGCTCTTGTCCCAATGGCCCTGATGGACCCGGGCGTTCTTTTCGGGAATCCGGCGCAGCAGCAGGATGGCCTCGCCCAGCACCAGCTCGGCGACCGAACGCGTGTTGGAGAACGGCGCATTGAAGACCGGGATGCCGCGCTGCATGGCGGTGTCCAGATCGACCTGGTTCGTGCCGATGCAGAAGCACCCGACGACGCGCAGGTCGGGGTTGCCGGAAAGCAGGGCAGCGTCCAGGTGCGTGCGAGAACGGATCCCCGCCACTTGCACGCCGCGCAGGGCGTCGTGCAATTGGGCCGGCGGCAGGGCCGCGGCATGCGTGACGATATCGGTGTAGCCGGCGGCCTCGAAGACGGCGCGGGCGCTCGGGTGGATGTTCTCGAACAGGACGATTTGTGCCATGACTGCCAAGGGTTGGTGAGAAACGCAATTATTTATTGTGGACCATTTTTGCTGCAGTGCAAGGAGTAGCCATTGAGACGGTGTGGGTGAATTGTTTCAGGCGCGGCTCAGCGGTAAGCCTGGAAAACCTTGGCACCGCCGCGCTTGTCGACCAGCACCACGTCGTGCGGCGTCTTGCGCCCGCCGTATTCCGGACCGTCCATGCCCGGGGACCCCAGCGGCATGCCGGGGGCCGAAATACCCGCCGCGTCCGGCTTTTCGAGCAGCAGCCGGCGCACGTCGCTGGCCGGCACGTGGCCTTCGACCGCGTAGCCATCAACCATCGCGGTGTGGCAGGAACCGTAGTTGGCCATGCCCGCGTTGCGGCGGATGGGGCCGGTGTCGTCGACGTCGTGCGTGACGACCTCAAAGCCATTGTCGCGCATGTGCTTGACCCAGTCTTCACAGCAGCCGCAGGTGGGCGTCTTCCACACTTCGACTTTGACGGGCGCCTGCGCGGCGGCAATCGCGGGGATGCTGAGGGCCGCGGCAAGGACGAGGCGGCGCGTAAGACGGGAAACGTTCATGATGCTCCGGGGGATAAAGGGGATGTTCTGGCGCGGGCCGGTCAGAACCAGAACCGCACGCCCGCGATGACGGCTGCCTGCGACCGGCTCTCGCCGGCGTCCGAGGCATAGCTTGCCGTCTGGCCGAACTTCCGTTCAAAGGATACGCCAACGTAGGGAGCGAATTCGCGCGTCACCTCGTAACGCAGGCGCAGGGACAGGGATCCCTGCGACAGACCGGAACCGATGCCGCGTTGCGGGTCGTTCTTGCCGTAGACGCTGGCTTGCAGTTCGGGCGTGAATATCAGGCGCTGGGTCAGCAGCAGATCGTACTCAGCCTTCAGCGCCAGGGCGCTGCGGCCTGACGGGCCTGCATAGGCAGTGGCCGTCAGTTCGATGTTGTAGGGCAGCAAGCCTTCGACGCCGACCGCGGCCCAGTTGCGCTTGGGGCCTGCGCCGATGTCCCGGCGCGCACCCAGTTGCAGATCCCAGAATGGCGAGATGGCGTGGCTCCAGAAGGCCTCGACCTTGCCGTCCGACCCGCCGCCGCTTTCGCGCTCGCCCTCGCTCTTGACGAGCAGGCGGTCCGTGGCGGTGCCGAACCAGAAGCGGCCATCCCATTCGAGCGCGTTCTGCCCATCGCGATTGCGCGATCCGCCGAATTTGTCGAACAGCACCTGCCACGTGGGCGCGTTGTCCATCATGTGCGGATGGATGCCGTAGCTGTCGTAGCCGCGCGGGCCTTCGCCATCACTTGCGGGCAGGCTGCCGACGGGCGGGGCGTCTGCGGCGGGCGCGTCATGGTTCGCCTCTGCATGGTCCATACCCTGGTGGCTTTCCGGGCTGTCCGGTGACGGCGCCTGGCCATGGTCCATCGAGCCGTGGTCCATCCCGGTCATGCCGGCATGATCCATTTGCGCCGCTTGAGCCGCGGCCAGTGGGGGCGCCAGCGCAAGGGCGATTGCGCAAAGGGCCGGCGCGTGTTTCTGGAAACTGTTCGGCTTCATCGTTTACTCCACCACGACCGCCCTGAACATGCCGGCCTCCATGTGATACAGCAGATGGCAGTGGTAGGCCCAGTTTCCACGCGTGTCGGCGCTGACGCGATAGCTGATGCGCTGCGCCGGGTTCAGCGAGATCGTGTGCTTGCGGACCTGGAACGCGCCATCCGGGGACTCCAGGTCGCTCCACAGGCCGTGCAGGTGGATGGGATGCGTCATCATCGTGTCGTTGACCAGCACGAAGCGCACGCGCTCGCCGTGGCGCAGCACGATGGGCCGCGCGTCCGAGAACTTCACGCCGTTGAACGACCACATGTAGCGCTCCATGTTGCCCGTCAGGTGCAGCTCGATCTCGCGCGAGGGCGCGCGGTCGTCGTCGGGCTCCCGCACCGACCGCAAGTCCGCATAGGTCAGCACGCGGCGGCCGTTGTCGCGCAGTCCGGGGCCGGGATCGTCCAGGCGGGTCGACACCACGTCAGGCAGCATGGAATTGCCCACGCCGCGCTCGGCGGGGTAGGGGTGCCTGACCTCGACCATGCCGCCCTGGTCCGCGCCGGCGCCATGATCGCCGTGCCCGGCCTGCATGGCCTGCGATCCGCCCATGTCATGCGCCATGCCCATGTCCATCATGCCCAGCACCTGCACGCGATCCATCTCGGGCACGTCGCCCTCTATGCCCGGACGTGGCGCAAGCGTGGCCCGCGCGTAGCCGGAGCGGTCCATCGCCTGCGAAAAGATCGTGTAGGCGCGGTCTTCCAGAGGTTCGACGATGACGTCATAGGTTTCCGCGACGCCGATGCGGAATTCCTCGACGTCCACGGGCCGCACGTCCAGTCCGTCGGCGGCCACGACGGTCATCTTCAGGCCCGGGATTCGAACGTCGAAGTACGTCATCGCCGAGCCGTTGATGAATCGCAGCCGCACTCGCTCGCCTGGCGTGAAAAGCCCGGTCCAATTGGCGGCCGGCGTGGCGCCATTGGTGAGGTAGGTGTAGGTCGCGCCCGACACGTCCGCCAGGTCCGTCGGGTTCATGCGCATGCGTTCCCACATCAGGCGCTCGCCCAGCGCCGCATGCCAGCCGCGGTCGCGGGCATCTTGCGACAAGCCCTGCACGCTGGGCTGGATGCGGTTGTAGTAGTCGGGCATCACCTTCAGCTTGTTGAACACGTGCATCGGGTCTTCGTCTGTCCAGTCCGACAACAGCACCGTGTAGTCGCGATCGGATGCGATGGGATCGCGGCGCCGCGGCTCGATGACGATGGCGCCGTACAGGCCCGTCTGCTCCTGGAAACCCGAGTGGCTGTGATACCAGTAGGTCCCGCTCTGGCGAACATCGAACCGGTACGTGAAGGTCTGGCCGGGATCGATGCCGGCAAAGCTCAGGCCCGGCACGCCGTCCATGTTGCTGGGCAACAGGATGCCGTGCCAGTGGATCGACGTCTGCTCGCGCAGGCGGTTGGTGACATGCAGCGTGACCGTATCGCCCTCGCGCCAGCGCAGCAGAGGCGCGGGGAGGCTGCCGTTGATCGTGGTGGCCACGCGCGCGGCCCCCGTGAAGTTCACCGGCGTCTCGCCGATCTCCAGATGGAATTCAGTGCCGCGCAATTCGGCCGTTGGCACGGTGGCGGGCCGGGCCAGCGCATGGCGCCAGCCGCCCAGCGCGGCCAGTGCGCCGCCCGTGGCCAGGCCCTGCACGAAGCGGCGGCGGGTCGTGAATGAGGGCGCCGTCATGTCACAGCACCGAGACGGAACCCTTCATCCCCGCCGCATAGTGGCCGGGCTCCAGGCAACCAAACGACACCGTGCCCGCCTTGTCGAAGCGCCACACGATCTGGCCGCTTTTGCCGGCTTCCAGCGACACGGCATTGGGTTCCTCGTGCCGCATGCCGGGATCTTTCATCATCATGGCGTAGTGCGCCTGCAGGTCGGCATCGGTGCCCAGTACGAGCTCATGCCGGATCTTGCCGGAGTTGTGCACGTTCAGGCGGACGGTTTCGCCGGCCTTCACGTCGATGGTGGCGGGCGAAAAGCGCATGGCGTCGTTCATGTCGATCTCGACCGTGCGCGTGACGCGGGCCGGATCGCCCGGCGTGCCGATGGGCGCTGCGGCGGCGGGCTGCGCGTGGCTGCCATGCGCGTGGTCGCCTGCGGCCAACGCCGCGCCGGATAGCATGAGCGCCAGGGCGGCGAACGAAGTGCGTAGCAGAGTGCCTTTCACGAGAATCCTTGCAGAGGGAATGAGCGTGATGGCACTTTAAGAAACCGGGGGTGACCCGATCCTGTCGCGCAGATTACGTTTTTGTAATGTTCGGCCCTGCCGCCGGATCCATCAGCGTGATGCCGACGACAGTGCCGGTGGTGTCTGACACTGCATCGGCCTCGCCGCCGTGCATGAGCGCAATGGCGCGCACGATGGCAAGACCCAGGCCGTGGCCTTCGCTGCGCGGGGCGCGCGTCGGGCCGGCGCGGAAAAAGCGGTCGAAGATGCGGGGCAGGTCGGCGGGCGGGATGGGCGGCCCGGGGTTGCGGACCGTGACGCGCGCGCCGCCGGGGATGCGGGAGCAGGCCACCACGATCCCGCCGCCGGGTGGCGTGGCCTTGATGGCATTGGAAATCAGGTTGGCCAGCGCGCGTCGCGCGAGGCCCCGGTTGGCGGCCACGGTGGCGTCGCCCTCGCAGCGCAGCTGCACGCCGTGTTCTTCCAGCGTGGCTTCGTAGTATTCGGCAACGCGCCGCGCTTCCGCGGCCAGTGACACCGGAGCCAGATCGGCCGCACGTTCGCCACGGTCGGCCCGGGCAAGGAACAGCATGTCGTTGACCAGCGTCTTCAGATCTTCCAGCTCTTCCAGATTGGATTCCAGCGCGTCGCGCAGCTCGGCGGCGTCGCGCGGCGCGGACAGCATGACCTGCGTGCCATTGATGAGCGTCGCCAGCGGCGTGCGCAGTTCGTGCGCCACGTCGGCATTGAATCCCTCCATCTGCTGGTAGGCCGCCTGCAGCCGGTCCAGCGTGCGGTTGAAGGAGCGCACCAGGTCATGCAATTCGCGGTCGGTGTCTTCCAGCGGGAGGCGGCGCGCCAGGTTATCGGGCTGGATGCCCGCGGCCTGTTCGGACAGCCGGCGCGCCGGCGCCATGCTGCGCCGCACGGCCCAGGCCGCCAGCACGACGGTGGCGCCCACCCACAGCGCGCAGATCAGCGCGAGGGCCGTGCCGTAGGCGTAAAGAAATTGCGAACTGGTCCGGGTGCTGACCGCCACGGTCAACTGCGCACCAGGCAGAATGCGATCGTTCATGGCGACGCGCAGGCCGCGCATGCGGCTACCATCGGGCGTTTCCAGCAGGACCTGGCGACCGTCCGGCGACGCCAGCGTCTCGGGCGGCGTGCCGCCATAGACGGCCTTGCCTTGCGCGTCGACGATCCAGATGCCGAGCTGGCCCTGTCCCGCGCGCATCTGGTCGAAGGTGGCCGCCAGATCGTGCAGGCCGCTGGCGCTGTTCTGCATGTCGATCAGGTGGTCGATGAGTTCGAGCTTGCCGCTGACTTCGGTAATCTCCTGGCGTTCGACCTCGCGCTTGAGCGCCCAGAAGAGGGTCGCCCCGGCAAGGCTCGAGACCAGCAGCGCGATGGCGCCCAACAGCAGCGTCAGCCTCGCCTGCATGGACCGCACGCGCGGGCGGCTCATCGGGGGCTGCCACCCGGGGCGACCCGCGATTCCAGCACATATCCCATGCCACGCACGGTGTGCAGCAGTTTCGAGTCGAAGGGATCGTCCAGCTTGCCGCGCAGGCGCCGCACGGCGACGTCGATCACGTTGGTGTCGCTGTCGAAGTTCATGTCCCAGACCTGCTCGGCCAGGGTCGTGCGCGACAGCACCTGTCCCTGGCGGCGCAGCAGCAGGACCAGCAGGCTGAATTCCTTGGCGGTCAGGTCCAGGCGGTGGCCGCCGCGCTGGGCACGCCGGCTGGCAAGATCCAGCTCCAGGTCTGCCAGGCGCAGCAGCGTTGGCTCCTGCGAGCGGCCGCGGCGCAGCAACGCCTGCACCCGGGCCAGCAGTTCGGAGAAAGCGAAGGGTTTGACGAGGTAGTCGTCGGCGCCGCCCTCCAGGCCTCGGACCCGGTCTTCTACCGCATCGCGGGCGGTCAGCATCAGGATGGGCGTGTCCTTGTGCGCGCGCACCGAGGCCAGGACCTCGAAACCATCCACGCCGGGCAGCATGACGTCGAGCACGATGAGGTCGTACGCGCCTTCCAGCGCCAGATGGCGGCCATCGACGCCGTCGCGCGCCACGTCCACGACGTGGCTTTGTTCCGACAGTCCCTTCTTCAGGTAGTCGGCCAGTTTGGGTTCGTCTTCAATGACCAGGATGCGCATGGCCAAAAATTTACCACCGGCGGGGCGCACTCAGGCGCCCGCGCGGGCGGAATTCAGGCCGTTTCGGCGATGGCGATGCGGTCGGCGGGAAAGCGCAGCGAGAAGACGCTGCCCTTGCCGGGTTCGCTGGTAATCAGCAGTTCGGCGTCGTGCCGCATGGCGATGTGCTTGGTGATCGCCAGGCCCAGGCCCGTGCCGCCAACGGCGCGCGACCGGCCCCGGTCCACGCGGTAGAAGCGTTCGGTCAGGCGCGGCAGATGGCGCGCCGGAATGCCGATGCCCGTGTCCTGCACGCTGTAGCACGCGCCGCCTTCGGGCTCGCGTTCCCAACGCACGGTGATGGTGCCGCCGTCCGGCGTGTAGCGCACGGCGTTGGTCAGCAGGTTGGACAGGGCCGAGGTCAGCTCGTTTTCGGCGCCCAGCACGTCCAGGGTTTCGTCGATGTGCCAGACCAGCTGGTGCCGGCCGCCCGACAGCGCTTCGATCTGCTGGCGCGCCTTTTGCAGCAGCGCGCCCATGTTGACCGCGCGCGGATCGCTGCCCGGCGACGATTCCAGCGTGGACAGCGTCAGCAGGTCTTCCACGATGGCCTGCATGCGGTGCGCCTGCTCGTGCATCATGTCGATGTACTGCTCGCGCTGCTCCTGCGGCAGCGCGTCGTCGGGCATGTCGCGTAGCGTTTCCAGAAAACCCGCCAGCACCGTCAATGGCGTGCGCAGTTCGTGCGAGACATTGGCCACGAAATCGCGGCGCGTGGTTTCCAGACGCTCTATCTGGGTGACGTCGCGGGTGATGAGCAGACGCTGGTTGCTGGCGTAGGCCGTCAACTGCATCATCATCAGCCGTTCCTGGCCTTGCTGGCCCAGCCGTACCAGGATGGGCTCGGGCCAGGAAGGGCGATGCGCGTATTCCACAATTTCCGGCGCGCGCAGCAGGTTCAGAAGGTTGTGTCCGCGATCGGCCGGCAAGCGCAGACCCAGATGCTGGCGCGCCATGCGGTTGCACCAGTCGATCTGAAAGTCTTCGTTCAGCGTGACGGCGCCGTCGGGCAGGGCCTGGGCAGCCGCCAGCATTCCTTGCATGGTGTCGCGGGTTTCAGTCAGTTCACGTGCGCGGGCGCGGGTGTACCGATAGAGCGGCGCAAGAATGTCGTCCCAGGGGCCGACAGAGGCGGGCGGGGCGGAGTCGGGTTGATTGGCCCAGCGGGAGACCAGCGTCAGCCGCCAGCTGCGCCATAGCAGCATGGCGGTCAGCGAAGCGGAAAACACGACCCAGCCCGCGGGGTCTCCAATAAGCCATTGCGCCAGTAAGGCAACCACCGCCCACAGGGCGACAAATATAAGCGTGCGCAGCCAGATCATCGTGCGCCAGTTTTACCGCGTCGGGAGCTGTGCCGTAAACCGATAGCCGCTGCCGCGGACCGTTTCCACATGCGCGTCATGGCCGCTGGGTTCCAGGGCCTTGCGCAGGCGGCGGATGTGCACGTCGACCGTGCGTTCTTCCACGAAGACGTGGTCGCCCCACACCTGATCCAGCAGCTGCGAGCGCGAGAACACGCGCTCCGGGTGCGTCATGAAGAAGTGGAGCAGACGGAATTCGGTGGGGCCGATCTGCAGGGACTGGCTGTTGCCCGACAGGCGATGCGTCACCGGATCGAGCTTCAGGCCGCCGACGTCGATGACGTCGTCGGTCAGCTGCGGCGCGCGGCGGCGCAGCACGGCCTTGATGCGGGCCATCAGCTCCTTGGGCGAGAAGGGCTTGGTGATGTAGTCGTCGGCGCCGGCCTCCAGGCCGTCCACCTTGTCCTGCTCGGAGCCCTTGGCGGTCAGCATGATGACCGGGACGGCGCGGGTGCGTTCGTCGTTGCGCAGCTTGCGCGCCATGGCCAGGCCGGAGGTTCCCGGGAGCATCCAATCCAGCAGGATCAGATCGGGAAGCTCGGCGCGGATCAGCGTCTGGGCCTGGTCGGCGTCGAAGGCGCGCAGCACCTTGTGGCCAGCGAAGGACAGGTTGACGGCGATCAGTTCCTGGATGGCGGGTTCGTCTTCGACGACGAGGATGGTGCTGGACATATCGAATTGGGCACACTTCTGAGCGCCGGCGCGGCGCGAACATTGCGATAGTATGGCCGCAATATTTCAGGTATGTGACCGCAGCGCGTCATTCGGCGGGTCCGGCACGCCGCAGGCGCGCGCCCGATAGGCTACCATTGACCGATATATCGGGAATTCACCATGCAAAACCCCTCCGAATCGCAACAATCCGCCGGTTCCGGCTCGACCTCCACGCACTTCGGCTTCCAGTCGGTCCCCGAAGGCGAAAAGGCCCGCAAGGTCGCCGAAGTCTTCCATTCAGTCGCCCAGCGCTACGACGTCATGAACGATTTCATGTCGGCGGGCCTGCATCGCGTCTGGAAGGCCTTCACCATCGGCCGCGCCGCCATCCGCCCCGGCATGAAGGTGCTGGACATCGCCGGCGGCACGGGCGATCTGGCGCGCGCCTTCGCCAAGCGTGCCGGCCCCACGGGCGAGGTCTGGCTGACCGACATCAACGATTCCATGCTGCGCGTGGGCCGCGACCGTCTCACTGACGCCGGCCTGCTGGTGCCCACCGCCGTCTGCGACGCCGAGCGCCTGCCGTTCCCCACCGGTTACTTCGACCGCGTCAGTGTGGCCTTCGGCCTGCGCAACATGACCCACAAGGACCGCGCCCTGGCCGAAATGACCCGCGTGCTCAAGCCGGGCGGCAAGCTGCTCGTCCTGGAGTTCTCGCGCATCGCCAAGCCGCTGTCGCCCGCGTACGACTGGTATTCGTTCAACGTCCTGCCGTGGCTGGGCAAGAAGATCGCCAAGGACGAGGCCAGCTACCGTTACCTGGCCGAATCCATCCGCATGCACCCCGACCAGGAGACGCTGGCCGACATGCTGCGCACCGCCGGCCTGGAGCGGGTGCAATATTTCAACCTGACAGCGGGCATCGCCGCGCTGCACGAAGGCGTCCGTCTGGGCTGACGCCCGGCGACCACGGCGGATTTCGCCGTCCCGCGGGGAACTTGTGGGGCGGCGGCTTGTCCGTTATTCTTACGCCATTCAGATTACTGTAAGAAAAGTCGCGCAGATGGTCTCGCGTATTGCGAGGCCCTCCCGTTGCTCGGGGCAGCGGGGGCGCGAGTACGAGGGAGCAAATCTATGTCCAAATTCTGTCTTTCGCGCTTTGTCGCGGCAGCGCTCATCGCCGTTTCGGGCGCTGCGCTGGTGACGGCGTCGTTTGACGCCGAAGCCCGTCGCGCCGGCGGCGGCGCCAGCGTGGGCCGTCAATCCTCCAATGTCACGACGCAGCGTCAGGCCACCACGCCGCCGGCTGCCAACAGCAACACCGCAGGCGCCACCGCCGCGCCGGCAGCCGCCGGTGCCGCAACGGCCGGCGCAGCGGGCGCCGCCGCCAAGAGCGGCGCTTCTCGTTGGTTGGGCCCCATCGCCGGTATCGCCGCCGGTCTGGGTATCGCCGCGCTGCTCTCCAGCATGGGCCTGTCGGGCGCATTCCTGGAATTCCTGTCGTCCGCGCTGCTGATCGCCGCTGTCGTCTTTGCCGTCATGTTCATCATCCGCCGCCTGCGTGGCGCCGGTCCGCGCACTGCCACCCAGGGCGCATTTGGCGGCAACAACAACGCCTCGGGCCAGCAGCAACAGCAGCCGATGTGGCGTGAAGCGCTGAAGCCGGGCGCCGCCGCGCCCGCAGCCGCCGCACCGGTGGCCGCCACTCCCATCGAGCCGCCGGCTGTCCTGCCCAAGGCGGGCGATGACAACAACTGGTTCGTGCCGGGCGATTTCGACACGCCGGCCTTCCTGAAGCAAGCCAAGGAACAGTTCGTCCGCATCCAGGCCGTCTGGGACAGCGGCAGCACCGACGGTCTGCGTGAATTCCTGACCGACGACCTGATCACCGAACTCAAGCCGCAACTGGCCGAGCGCGGCGCGGCGCCCAACAAGACCGAAGTGGTCCTGCTGAATGCCGAGATGCTGGGCATCGAAACCGTCTCCGACGGCCACCTGGCCAGCGTGCGCTTCTCCGGCATGCTGCGCGAGGCCCCGGGCGCCGAGGCTTTCCGCTTCGAAGAAGTCTGGAACCTGTTCAAGCCGGCCAATGGCGGCTGGTTGCTGGCCGGCATCCAGCAGATCCCGGTGGAACACGCCAGCTAAACCCTGGCGGTCCGGCTCGACCGGCCCTCTGCCGCGGACGCCGTCACGGCGTCCGCATGAACCGGCCCCCAAAGGGCCGGTTTTTCCATGTGCCTTCCGCAAAACAGGCTCCCATCTAACCCGTTACACTCCCGATTTACCCATCAACTTCGGCAAGCCCTCCCGGGTCCTTGCAACCGCCCATGCTGCCTTTTTCGTTCCTGCCCACCCCCAAGCGCCTGGCCGTCAGCGCCCTCAACGCCCTGTTGCGGCGCGAGGACTGGGCGCGCGAACGCCTGGCGCGGCATGCCGGCAAGACGGTGCGTTTCGTCATGGGCGGCTTCACGCTGGGCCTGTCGATCGATAGCGACGGGCTGGCCGACCAGGCCGACCCGGCCGTGGTGCCCGACGTCACGCTGACCGTGTCGCCGGACAAGCTGCCGTTGCCGCGGCTGGGCGCGGGGCACGACAAGCCCGACTTCGCCGAGGCTACGCATATTTCTGGCGACGCGGCGCTGGCGCAGGTGGTCGCAGATCTGTCCAAGCAATTGCGGTTCGACCCCGAAGACGCGCTTGCCCGTGTGGTGGGCGACATCGCCGCGCTGCGCATCGTGGGCGGCGCGCGCGCGGTGGCCGGCGGGGCTCGCAATGCGGGTCAGCGGCTGGCCGAGAATGTTTCTGAATACCTGTCCGAAGAAAGCGGTGTTCTGGCGGGCCGCCCGGCCCTGGAGCAATGGCGCCTGGACCTGGCCGAACTTAACGCGCGCGCGGATGCGCTGGCGCGATCGGCGGCTGCGCTGCAAACCCGCCTGGCCTCGGCCGGCGCAAAGCGGGGCGCCTGATCCATGTTCCCCTTGCTGCGCCTCTTTCGCATCATCGTCGTCTCGCTGCGCTACGGCCTGGACGAACTTGTCCTGTCCAGCCTGAATCATCCGCTGGCCACGTGCCTGCTGCGCGTCATGCGCCTGGGCACGCGTCCGCGCTCGCCGCGCGGGCAGCGCCTGCGTCTGGCGTTGGAATCGCTGGGTCCCATCTTTGTGAAGTTCGGGCAGGTGCTGTCCACCCGCCGGGACCTGATCCCCGCCGACATCGCCAACGAACTGGCGTTGCTGCAGGACCGTGTGCCCCCGTTCCCGTCCGCCCAGGCGGCTGCCTGCATCGAGGCGGCGCTGGGTGCACCGCCCGAAAAGCTGTTCGCGCAGTTCGACGTAGACCCGGTGGCGTCGGCGTCCATTGCGCAGGTCCACTTCGCGGTGCTGCACGATGGCCGCGAGGTCGCCGTGAAGGTGCTGCGTCCGGGCATGCTCAGCATTATCGAAAAGGACATGTCGCTCTTGAAGGTCGTGGCGCGCATCATCGAGCGCCTGGGCGCCGATGGCCGCCGCCTGAAGCCGCGCGAGGTAGTCGCGGAGTTCGACAAGTACCTGCACGACGAGCTGGACCTGGTGCGCGAGGCCTCCAATTGCAGCCAGTTGCGACGCAATTTCGGCCCGGAGTCCGGCCGCGGCGACATGCTGATCGTGCCCGAGGTGATCTGGGAATACACGGCCTCCACCGTGTTCACGATGCAGCGCATGTACGGCATGCCCGTGGGCCAGGTCGAGCGCATGCGCGAAGCCGGCATCGACATTCCGACGTTGGCGCGCACGGGCGTGGAGATCTTCTTTACGCAGGTGTTCACCGACGGCTTCTTCCATGCGGACATGCACCCGGGCAACATCTACGTGTCGGACCGCCCCGGCACGCTGGGCAGCTATATCGCGCTGGACTTCGGCATCGTGGGCTCGCTGTCCGAGTTCGACAAGAATTACCTAGCGCAGAATTTCCTGGCCTTCTTCCATCGTGACTATCGCCGCGTGGCGCAACTGCATATCGAATCGGGCTGGGTGCCGCCGGATACGCGCGAGGAAGAGCTGGAAGGCGCGGTGCGCGCCGTCTGCGAACCGTATTTTGACCGGCCGCTGTCGGAGATCTCGCTGGGGCAGGTGCTGCTGCGGCTCTTCCAGACCTCGCGCCGTTTCAACGTTGAAATCCAGCCGCAGCTGGTCCTGTTGCAGAAGACCCTGCTGAACGTCGAGGGACTGGGCCGTCAGCTCGATCCCAACCTCGACCTCTGGAAGACCGCAAAACCCTATCTGGAACGCTGGATGCGTCAGCGTGTCGGATTCCAGGGATTGCGGAAAAGCCTGGAAAAAGAGGCCGTGCAGTGGTCGCAAATGCTGCCCGCCCTGCCCAGGCTGGTCCATGACCATCTGAGCCGACCCAATGTCTCGCCCGCGATGCTGGCCGAGATGATGCAGTTACGCCGCGCACAAGAGCAGAACAACCGGCTGGTTGCAGCGCTGGTTGGCGTGCTGGCGCTGGCAGTCGGGGTCGCGATATGGGCGTTGACCCGATAGGCGGCGCGATGATCTAGACCTTACTGTCATGTTTCATTCATGAAACGGTCATCATAGCTTCGCGGGAGACGGCGAAAAATAGCGCTGCGCAATTGGCAAGCAGCGCCCACGCCTATAAGAACGCGCGCGCCATTCATCAATTTTCATAGCCCCACTAGCGGGACGAATACAAGGGCAGAATATGCTTTATCCAGAACTCTTCAAGACCATGGAAGCCGTGCGATGGAACATGGCGCACGATATTCCGTGGGGCGATTTCGACCGCAGCAAGCTCTCGGACGAACAAGCCCACACGATCAAGATGAACGCCATCACGGAGTGGGCGGCGCTGCCGGCCACCGAGATGTTCCTGCGCGACAACCGCGGCGACAGTGATTTCTGCGCGTTCATGTCGGTCTGGTTCTTTGAAGAGCAAAAGCATTCGCTGGTGCTGATCGAGTATCTGCGCCGCTTCTGCCCGGACCTGGTGCCGACCGAGGAAGAGCTGCACAACGTGCGCTTTGAATTCGACAAGGCCCCTGAACTTGAAACGCTGATGCTGCACTTCTGCGGCGAGGTCCGCCTGAACCACTGGTACCGCCGCGCCGCCGAATGGCACACGGAGCCGGTGATCAAGGCGATCTACAAGACGGTGGCGCAGGACGAGGCGCGCCACGCGGGCGCCTATCTGCAATACATGCGCCGCGCATTGCATGACCGCGGACAGGACACGAGCGCAGAGGCGCGTCTGGCGTTCTCGAAGATCGGGGTGCTGATGGCGTCGGCGGGCCGCACGCAGCAGGCGCTGCATCCGACCAATCTGCACGTGAACAAGGATCTGTTCCCGAACGATACGGTGCAGTCGCGCCTGCCGGAGCCGGGCTGGCTGGAGCACTGGCTGGATACGCAGATCCGTTTTGACGGGGTGTGGGAGCAGAAGGTGGCGACGCGGATTCTGCACATTCTGTCGAAGCTGTTGGACCGTAGCTTCGAGACGGTGAAGGATCTGAACCGCTACCGGAAGGAAGTGTCGGCGCTGATCGTGCCGAAGGACAAAGAGATCATCCTGGGCGGCGCCTGATCCCTCCTATAATCGCCGCATGTCTGCCGCCCGCTTCGAATCCAAGGTCCTGTCCCGCGACGAGCTCGTCGCTGCCGTTGCCGCTGGCCGCTATCCGCGGCCGCTGGTGTTTACGAACGGGGTGTTCGACATCCTGCATCGCGGGCATGCGACTTATCTGGATCAGGCGGCGCAGTTGGGGGCGACGTTGATTGTCGCCGTGAATACGGATGAGTCGGTGCGGCGGCTGGGTAAGGGTTCGGAGCGTCCGCTAAATCGCATGGAAGATCGGGCGGCGTTGCTGGCGGCGTTGGGTTTCGTGACCGTAGTCACGTCCTTCCATGAAGACACGCCTGAGGCGCTGATCGGAGAGATCAAGCCCGATCTGATCGTCAAGGGTGGCGATTATGATATGGAGACGTTGCCGGAGACTGCGCTGGTGAAGACCTGGGGCGGACGTGCCGTTGCGATTCCTTTTGAGTTTGAGCGGTCTACGACGGCGTTGGTGAAGAAGATTCAGGGCGGGTGAATTTGCTTTGGATTGTGTAGCGGATGAATGGAAGGCGGCCCCTTGATGGCCGTCTTTTCTTTTGGCCGCTAACGGATCGTATGTCGCGCCGGGGATCTTCGTAGGTCGCCCGGCGCCGCGGTCACCGTGGGCACGATCGCCCACGATTGCGGTCCGGAGCCTTCGCTCCGGACTGCCCCGTTGTCATCCTCGTCCGCCTTCGGCTCCCTACGGATTCCCTCGGGCGCATCGACGGCGCTCGCGCCCACGGTGACCGCGACACCGTGCTGCCAGGGTCTTTAGTTTGCGCGCTGCAAGACCTGTGGTCTGGGCGGGAGATCTGCGGGGCCGCCGATTGCTGCCGCCCGGGCGGCGGCAATCGGCATCGGGTCTGTGGGACGTTGTGGCGGTGTGCGCTCGCGCGCTGGTGGAGAGGCTGGTGATTAGGTGTCTGACACCCGCGGAGATGAACTTGGGTTCGAGACAGTGCTTCAAGGGTGTCAGACACCGGTGGCGCGACCTTGGCGCGTCACCGGTGCTCGGGTGTCACCCCGTCGCCACTTGCTCGGTCAGCGCGGAGCGCGCAGCAGCCGGTTGATCGCTTCCAGGTCCGATTCCGCCAGGATGCCGCTGGTGGCCTTCAGGCGCAGGCTGGAAAGTACTGTGCTGTAGCGGGCCAGGGCCAGGTCGCGTTGGGTGGCGTAGAGCTGTTGCTGGGCGTTCAGGACGTCCAGGTTGATGCGCACGCCGACTTCGTAGCCGGTGCGGTTGGCTTCTACCGCGGCGCGGCTGGATTTTTCGCCGGCTTCCAGGGCCTGGATGCGGGCCAGGCCACTGGTGACGCCGGTGTAGTACTGGCGGGTGGCCTGGACGGCCTGGCGGCGGGCGGTTTCGTAGTCGTAGCGCGCCTTTTGTTCCAGTTCGACCTTTTCCGTGACCTGCGAGGACACGCCGCCGCCGGAGTACAGGGGGATGGAGAGGACCACGCCGATGGTGTTGTCGATGGGCTTGCCGGGGGCGGCGTTGCGCATGACGGCGTCGCTGGCGCTGCCGCTGGTGGCGCGCAGGTTCAGGGTGGGGTAGTGGCCGCTCTTGGCGATCTGGATTTCGCGGCCGGCGATGCGGGTGAGGAGTTGTGCGCGCAGGACTTCGAGGCTGGAGGTTTCGGCCTGGTTGCTCCAGTCGGCGATGCGGGCGGGCTGGGGGGCGGGCAGTTGCACGCCGTAGGGCAGTTCGGCCAGGGCGCCGGGCTGCGTGCCGATGATCTTGGCGAGTTCGTCGCGGCGCACTTCCAGGTCGTTCTGCAGGCGCAGTTCCTGGGCGACGACGAGGTCGTAGCGCGACTGGGCCTCGTAGGTGTCGGTGATGGTGGCGTTGCCGAGTTCGAAGTTGCGCTTGGCGGATTCAAGCTGGCCGGCGACGGCGGTTTTTTCGGCTTCGGTGGCGGTCAGGGTGTCCTGGGCGTACAGGACGTTGAAGTAGGCGTCGGCGACGCGCAGCAAGAGGTCTTGGTATGCCTGCTGCAGCTGGACTTCGACGTCGGCGACGATGAGCTTGGATTGCTCGAAGTTCTGCCAGCGGCCCCAGTCGAAGAGCGGCTGGGTGAGCGCCAGGTCCCACACGCCGCGGCCGCCGCTGTAGGCGTAGGACAGGCCACGGGTGCTGCGGGTTTCCTGGTAGGCGCCGCCGGCTTCGGCGGTGATCAGGGGCAGCAGCAGGGCGCGGGCCTGGGGTTCTTTTTCGAGGCCGGCGCGGTAGTTGGCGCGCGCGGCGGCGTAGGTGGGGTCATTGCCCAGCGCGGCCTGCCAGACCTGGACCAGGTTCTGGGCGGACGCGGTCAGCGGGCCGGCACTTGCGGCGCAGGTGAAAACCAGTAAAGCCGTAAGTGAGCGGACGCGCATGATCTTTCAACGATACGCCGGGCCGCCGGACGTGACGCCGGCCCCATGGGGGCCGGGCAAAAGGCGGCGAGGTCGCGGAGTTAGAACTTGAACTGCGACACCGTGACGCCGCGCAACGGCTTGATGACCGTTTCGAAGAGCTTGACGGTTTCGAAGCTGGCGGCGGTGGTGCGGGTGATGCGACAGGCGGTCATGATGGGGGCTTGGCCAACCACCACGACAAGGCGGCCGCCCACGCGCAGCTGGTACTTCAGCGCGTCCGGCACGACCGGCACGGAACCGGTGACCAGGATGGCGTCGTATTCGGTGGAGCCCCAGCCATTGCGGGCGTCGCCGGTTTCGACCTTGACGTTGGTGACGTTGTTCATCTGCAGGTTCTGCTGCGCGAAGGTCACCAGGCGGCTGTCGATCTCGACGGAGGTGACTTGTTGCGCCAGGTAGCCCAAGAGGGCGGCCTGATAGCCGGAACCCGTGCCGATTTCCAGCACGCAGTCGGACTTGGTCAGCAGCAGTTCTTGCGCGAGGCGTGCTTCGACCTTGGGGGCGAGCATGTTCTCGCGGGTGTTGACCGCGTTGATCTCGAGCGGCAGCTCCAGGTCGGAAAACGCCAGGCCACGCAGGGCCGGCGGAACGAATTGTTCGCGGCGCACATCGAACAGCGCTTGCAGCACGTTGGCGTCCAGGACGTCCCACGGGCGGATCTGCTGTTCCACCATATTGAAGCGGGCTTGTTCTACGTCGGGCAGGGTCGAAGCGTTCATGACGGTCAGAAAAAACAGAGGAATCAACGGGCCATTGTACCGATTCGTAGCGTCCTGTGACGGCGCGCCCGTGCGGCAGATGTTTCAGACGCGGCGGGGAGCCCGGAAAAGCAGACGGCGCCCCGTGGGGCGCCGTTGAGCTCAGCCTGAAAGGGGCGTTACCACCAGCCGTGGAAATGGTGGACCGGGCCGTGGCCCGAGCCGACCGACAGGCGCTCGGCGTGGCGGATGGCTTCAGTCAGGTAGGCTTTGGCGCGTTTGGCGGATTCCGGTACGTCCCCGATTTGTGGCAGCAGCGCCGCCAGCGCGGCCGACAGCGTGCAGCCGGTGCCGTGCGTGTTGGCGGTGTCGATACGGTGGCCGGGCAGTTCGATCATGCGGTCGCCGTCATGCAGCAGGTCGATGGTTTCGCTGCCGGGCAGGTGGCCGCCCTTGACGAGCACCCAGCGTTCGCCGGAATGCGCCAGCTTGTTGCGCAGGCGCTCGGCGACGCGCCGCATTTCCTTGACGGTCTCGACGGGGCGCTCTTCGAGCAGCACGCCGGCTTCGGGAAGATTGGGCGTGAGCAGGGTGGTCAGGGGCAGCATGGCTTCGCGCATGGCGCCGACGGCATCGTTCTCGAGCAGCAGGTCGCCGCTCTTGGCGACCATGACCGGGTCCAGCACGATGTGCGCGGGCGTCCATTTGGCGAGCTTTTCGGCCACGACCTCGATGACGGGGCGCTGGCCCAGCATGCCGATCTTGACCGCGTCGATGCGCACGTCGGTGAACAGGGTGTCGATCTGCAGGCCGACGAAGGCGGGCGGCACCGGCGAGATGCCGGTCACGCCCTGCGTGTTCTGCGCGGTGAGCGCGGCGATGATGGCGCAGCCGTAGGCGCCCAGCGCGCTCATGGCCTTGACGTCGGCCAGGATGCCGGCGCCGCCGGACGGGTCGACGCCGGCGATGGTCAGCGCGTTGGGGATCGGACGGCCGCTGGCGGCCGGCTGGCGGGAATTCATTTTGCGGGACCGCCGGTGATCAGGCCTTCGGTGGGCGAGCTGGGCGCGCCGCTGTACAGCTTCTTGGGCATGCGGCCGGCCAGGAAGGCCTCGCGGCCGCTTTCCACGCCCTTCTTCATGGCGCTGGCCATCAGGATGGGGTCGCGCGCGCCGGCGATGGCGGTGTTCATCAGCACGGCGTCGCAGCCCAGTTCCATGGCGATGGCGGCGTCGGACGCGGTGCCCACGCCGGCATCGACCACGACCGGCACGCGGGCCTGGTCGATGATGAGGCGCAGGTTCCAGGGACTCAGGATGCCCATGCCGGAGCCGATCAGCGAGGCCAGCGGCATGACGGCCACGGCGCCCATGTCTTCCAGCATGCGGCACTGGATGGGATCGTCGGTGCAATAGACCATGACCTTGAAGCCTTCATCGACCAGCGTCTTGGTGGCCTTGAGGGTTTCGGGCATGTTGGGGAACAGCGTGTGCGGGTCGCCCAGCACTTCGAGCTTCACGAGGTCGTGGCCGTCCAGCAGTTCGCGGGCCAGGCGCAGCGTGCGCACGGCGTCGTCGGCGGTGTAGCAGCCGGCCGTGTTGGGCAGCAGCGTGAATTTCGAGGTGGGAACGTAGTCCAGCAGGTTCGGCTCGCCGGCGTTCTGGCCGATGTTGGTGCGGCGGATGGCGACGGTGACGATTTCCGTGCCGCTGGCGTCCAGGGCCGCGCGGGTCTGTTCGAAGTCCTTGTACTTGCCGGTTCCGACGAGCAGGCGCGACGAGTAGGCGCGGCCGGCGATGGTGAGAGTGTCTTGTGTGGTCATGGCGGTGCTTCAAAGGGCGGGCGCGCACGATGCGAGGCCCGCGGGGGACTGGCTGACTGATGCCGAATGATAAAGCAGTCCGCCGGACGGCAGGGCCGGGCACTGGCCCGCGCGTTCCACTATTTGCGGATCGCGCGCGTCAGCGCACCCGGTCCAGGTCGGCGCAGAGGGTCTCGGCCGCGTCGATCAGGCGGGGGCCTGGCCGGTAGAGCGCGTCGGCGTCGACGCCGTAGACATGGCCCTGGCGCGCCGCCGGCAGGCCCATTGCCTGCCACGCGGCCAGGTTCCTGGCCGTGTCCTCCGGGCGCGAGACGCCGGCCAGCACGGCCTCGGGCCGGGCCGCCAGCACGCCTTCCAGCGTGACTTGCGGGGCCACGATGGGCGCCTGGCCGAAGACGTTGACGCCGCCGCACAGCCGCAGCGCGTCGCTGACGATGCTGGTGTCGTTCAGGGTGTAGATGGGGTCCAGGCCGGCCTGGACGAAGACGCGCACCGGGCGGCGGCCGGCATAGCGCGCCTTCAGGGCATCCAGCCGGGCGCGCATGTCCTGCGCGGCGGCCTGCGCCACGGGCTCGGTGCCGAACAGCTGGCCCATGCGCTCGACGGCGCCGGGGATGGCGGCGAGCGTCAGCGGATCGCTGTAGAAGACGGGCACGCCCAGCTTGTCCATCACGCGCGTCAGCGGTTCGGCGGCGGACGGTTGCCAGGCGATAAGAAGATCGGGCCGGGCGGCGGCAACGCGCTCGGCGTCCGGCTGCGTGCCGTCGCCGATGACGGGCAGCGCGCGCGCCGCGGCCGGATAGTCGCTGCCGAGGACGGTGCCGACGATGTATCCGCCCGCGCCGGCGGCGTAGATGAGTTCGGTGGCATGGGGCGCCAGCGTGACGGCGCGCCGGGCGGGGGCATCCAGCGTGACGGTGCGGCCGCGGTCGTCCTGGACCTGGATGGCGGGGGCGCCGTGGGACAGCCGCGGAGACAGCGCCAGGGTCAATGCCACCATCGGCACCAATGTCAGCACAAATGTCGGCATCAACCCTGACGCCGACGTCAGGGTCAGCTTCAGCGCAACATCGGCAGTCGTCAGGACGCGTCGAAAGGTCATGCAGCGGCTCCGTCGGGTGGGCACAGATGTAGAAAAGGGCCTGCGCAGACCCTGAGCCTCAACAAAGGCTCAGACCGGCAGGCCCAGTCCGCAAGGCGGCAATCAGTAGCGTAGCGTGAGCGACGCGTAGAAGTTGCGGCCGGGGGCGGGGTACAGGCTGTAGTTGGCGACGGGACCCAGCATCTCGAACGAGGCGTTGCCGCCGCGGATGCCGTACGTGGCGTACTGGCGGTCGAAGATGTTGTTCACGCCCACCGCGCCTTCGATGTTGCGGGTGAACTTGTACGCGACCTTGGTGTTGAACAGCACGTAGGCGTCCAGTTCCTTGTCGAACTGGTTGGCCTGGTCGTTGTCCATGCGCGACTTGCCCACGTATTGCGCCGACACGTTCCACAGGAACGCATCGGTGGGGCGCCACGTCACGCCGGCGTTGGCCAGCCACTTGGGCGCCAGCGGCACGGTCTTGCCGGCCAGGTCGACGCCGGCGTAGGTGCCGGAGCGGAACTGCGCTTCCATCCAGGTCAGGTTGGCGTCCACGGTGACGCTGCTGGACAGCGCGGTGTGGCCTTCAAGCTCGATGCCCTGGCGGCGGGTCGGATCCAGGTTGGTGTTGGCGCCCGTGCCCGGGCCCCACAGGCCGTCGGCCAGCGGGTTGTACTGGATCTCGTTGGTCAGGTCGTAGTGGAAGTACGACAGGCGTGCGCTGCTGCTGGCCGACTGCCAGGTGACGCCGATTTCCTTGTCGGTGGACGTCTGCGGGGCCAGTGGCGACTGGACCGACAGCAGTTCGTCGGCGTTGGGCAGGCGGAAGCTGCGGCCGACCTTGCCGTACAGGCCGAAGCCGCCGGACAGGTCCTGGCGCACGCCCAACTGCCACGCGGTCAGGTGGTGGCTGCGGTCGGACGGCGTGCCCGAGCCCGAAATCACTTCCAGGTCGTCGGACGCGTACTGGCGGCGCACGCCCGCCGTGATGTAGGTGCTGTCGGTGGCGCGGATCTGGCCTTCGGCGAACAGGCCGTACTGATGCTGGCGCGACTGCCACTTCGACGGTTCGAAGTCGTAGTAGGCGTTCTGGTCGGCGGTGGTCTTGGCTTCCTGCGCATCGGCGCCGAAGACGACGCTGTGGCCGCCGTTGATCGGCAGGCGGTAGCGCACGCTGGCGATGTTCTCTTCCAGCTTCTGGTCGCGCAGCGTGTCGCCGAAGCCGTCATAGGTCAGGCCGCTGAGCTTCTTCTCGCGGGTCGACAGGTCCGAATACAGCACGCCGGCGCCGATGGCCTGCTCAAGTTGCAGACCAAACGTGGTGGTCGTGGTCTTGACGTAATCGACGTCGTTCTTCGAGCCGCGCGGATCGTCCTGGAATTCGTTCACGCCCGTGAACGGGTTGATCGTGCGCGGGCCGGGCAGTTCCAGCTTCTGCGTGGTGGTGCGGCCGTACAGGCGAATCGAGCCGTCGTTGTGGCGGAAGGTGATGCCGCCGCCGCCGCCTTCGCGGCGCTCGCCGCTGTTGTCGCGGTAGCCGTCGCTGTGCAGCGACTGCATGTAGGCGTCAACGCCCACCTTCTCGTTGTTCATCGCGACCGCAGCGTCGTACTGGCGCAGGCCGTAGCTGCCGAACGTGGCGGTGGCGCGGGCGGTGACCGGTTCCTTGGCAAAGTCGGAGCGGGTGATGATGTTGATCACGCCGCCGGTGGTGCCGCCGCCGTACTGCACGGAGCCGCTGCCACGCACGATTTCGATGCGTTCGACCTGATCCAGCGGCACCACGCCCAGGCTGGGCGCCGACAGGTCGTTGGTGTTCTGCTTGACGCCGTCGATCAGGATCAGCGTGTTGCTGGCGCCGGTGATGCCGAAGCCGCGCAGGTCGACGATGGCGTTGTCGCTGGAGCTGGTGGTGTTGATCAGGTTGATGCCGGCCTGCGTGGACAGTAGGTCCTGCATGGTGCGCGCGCTGCTGGCCGCGATGTCCTCGGCGGTGATCACCGAGATCGACACCGGCAGCGTGCGGCCGTCGGTGGGCACGCGCTGGGCGGTGACGGTGATGCTGTCAAGTTCGGACGGGGCGGGAGCGGTTTGCTGGGCGGCGGCGATGGCCGGAGCGGAACAGAGCAGGGCGCCGGCATAGCGCCGGATGGAGCGGGCTTTCATCTACAAGACCTCGGTGCAGCCCGCGACCCCGCAGGCCATTCACGATGGGAAGGATGCCGGCGCGCCGGGCGAGCCGAAAGGCCGCGTGGCGGGAAACAGGCATCCTGACGAGCGAACAGGCCGGTATCGGGCTGCCATGGGCGCCAGGCGCGCATGGGGACCGTTGCGGGGGCAGCACAGGCTGGACGGGCGGCGCTGCGGCGGCCTTGCGGGCGGCGCGGCACTGCGGGGGCGTCTTCCTGTTTCCCGTTTATCTTTCGCTCGCGGCGGGCAAGTGTTGCGTGCTTGCCCAACCTGATGCGCCGAAAGCACCGGTTCGGGGCCGAAACTGTATCACCGTGAGGCGCGGGAAGGCCCATTTTGTTACGATCAGGGCTTGTTTTTTCGGCGTTTTTCGCGTTTTAGCCACATCCGCGCTGCCGTGGCCAACCTAATCCGGACCTGATCGTGTCGTATCCCCGCCTGCCGTACCCTCCCGAAGCCTATACCCGCGGCGGCGACTTTGCCCGCCTGCTGGGCAAGCGCATCCTGATCCTGGACGGCGCCATGGGCACCATGATCCAGCGCTACAAGCTGGGCGAAGCGGACTTCCGCGGCGAGCGCTTTGCCGATCACGGCAAGGACGTGAAAGGCAACAACGAACTGCTGTCGCTGGTGCGGCCAGACGTCATCTCCGAGATCCACCGCCAGTATCTGGACGCGGGCGCCGACGTCATCGAGACCAACACCTTCGGCGCCACCACGATCGCGCAGGGTGATTACGACCTGCCCGAACTGGCCTACGAGCTGAACCTGGTGTCGGCCCAACTGGCTCGCGAAGCCTGTGACGCCTACAGCACGCCCGACAAGCCGCGCTTCGTGGCGGGCGCGCTGGGCCCGCAGCCCAAGACGGCTTCCATTTCGCCGGACGTGAACGACCCGGGCGCGCGTAACGTCACGTTCGACGAACTGCGTGTCGCCTATATCGAGCAACTGAACGGCCTGCTCGACGGCGGCATCGACATCGTCCTGATCGAAACCATTTTCGACACGCTGAACGCCAAGGCCGCCATCTTCGCGACCGAGGAAGTGTTCGAGGAACGCGGCATCCGCCTGCCGGTGATGATCTCCGGCACGGTGACCGACGCGTCCGGCCGTATCCTGTCCGGTCAGACGGTCGAGGCCTTCTGGAACTCGGTGCGCCACGCGCGTCCCGTCACCATCGGCCTGAATTGCGCGCTGGGCGCGGCGCTGATGCGCCCCTACGTGGCCGAGCTGTCCAAGATCTGCGACACCTACGTCTGCGTGTATCCCAACGCCGGCCTGCCCAACCCCATGGCCGAGACCGGCTTTGACGAGACCCCGGCCGACACCTCGGCGCTGCTCGAAGAATTTGCGCGCGCGGGCCTGGTGAACATGTCGGGCGGCTGCTGCGGCACCACGCCGGACCACATCCGCGCGATTGCCGAGAAGGTCACGGCGCTGACGCCGCGCGTCGTGCCCGAGATCGCCGTCAAGACCCGCCTGTCGGGCCTGGAGCCGCTGAACATCGACGAAGACACGCTGTTCGTCAACGTGGGCGAACGCACCAACGTGACGGGCAGCAAGATGTTCGCGCGCCTGATCCGCGAAGAGAAATACGACGAGGCGCTGGCCGTGGCCCGCCAGCAGGTCGAGAACGGCGCGCAGATCATCGACATCAACATGGACGAGGCCATGCTGGATTCGGTGGCCTGCATGCACCGCTTCCTGAACCTGATCGCGTCCGAGCCCGACATCGCGCGCGTGCCGGTCATGATCGACAGCTCGAAGTGGGAAGTCATCGAGACCGGCCTGAAGTGCGTGCAGGGCAAGGCGGTGGTGAACTCGATCTCCATGAAGGAAGGGCTGGAGCCCTTCCGCCATCACGCCCGCCTCTGCCGCCGCTATGGCGCAGCGGTGGTGGTGATGGCGTTCGATGAACTCGGCCAGGCCGACACACTGGAGCGCCGCAAGGAAATCTGCGGCCGCGCCTACAAGATCCTGGTCGAGGAAGAAGGCTTCCCGCCGGAAGACATCATCTTCGACCCGAACGTCTTCGCGGTCGCCACCGGCATCGACGAGCACAACCACTACGCCGTGGACTTCATCGAAGGCACGCGCTGGATCCGCGAGAACCTGCCGCACGCGCGCATCTCGGGCGGCGTGTCCAACGTTAGCTTCTCGTTCCGCGGCAACGAGCCGATGCGCGAGGCCATCCACACCGTGTTCCTGTATTACGCGGTCAAGGAAGGCATGACGATGGGCATCGTCAACGCCGGCCAGCTGGGCGTGTACGCAGACCTGGACGCCAAGCTGCGCGATCTGGTGGAAGACGTGGTGCTGGACCGGCCGGAACCCGTCGGCAAGACCGAAGCCGACGACGAGCGCACGCCCACCGAACGCCTGGTGCAGTTTGCCGACAGCGTGAAGGGCAGCGGCGCCAAGAAGGAAGAAGACCTGGCCTGGCGCAATGCCGAGGTTGAGCAGCGCCTGTCGCACGCGCTGGTCCACGGCATCACGGCCTTCATCGTGGAAGACACCGAAGAGGTGCGCCAGAAGATCGCAGCGCGCGGCGGCCGTCCCATCGAAGTGATCGAAGGCCCGCTGATGGACGGCATGAACGTCGTCGGCGACCTGTTCGGCGAAGGCAAGATGTTCCTGCCGCAGGTGGTGAAATCCGCCCGCGTCATGAAGCAGGCCGTGGCGCACCTGATTCCGTTCATCGAGGAAGAAAAGCGCCAGATCGCGGCCGCGGGCGGCGACGTGCGCGCCAAGGGCAAGATCGTCATCGCCACCGTGAAGGGCGACGTGCACGACATCGGCAAGAACATCGTGTCGGTGGTCCTGCAGTGCAACAACTTCGAAGTCGTGAACATGGGCGTGATGGTGCCCTGCGCGCAGATCCTTGAGAAAGCCAAGGAAGAGAACGCCGATATCGTCGGCCTGTCCGGCCTGATCACGCCCAGCCTGGAAGAGATGGCGTACGTGGCGTCGGAAATGCAGCGCGACGAGTACTTCCGCAGCCGCAAGGTGCCGCTCATGATCGGCGGCGCCACCACCAGCCGCGTGCACACCGCCGTCAAGATCGCGCCCAATTACGAAGGCCCGGTGATCTACGTGCCCGACGCCAGCCGGTCGGTGGGCGTGGCCACCAACCTGATGTCCGACCAGTCGGAAGCCTACCTGACGGAACTGGCCGAAGAGTACGAAGACGTGCGCCGCCGCCATGCCAACCGCAAGGCGACGCCGATCCTGCCGCTGGCCGAGGCGCGCGCCTCGCGTCCGGCGATCGACTGGGACAACTACACGCCGCCACGCCCCAAGTTCATCGGCCGCCGCACGTTCAAGAGCTACGATCTGGCCGAAATCGCGAAGTATGTGGACTGGGGCCCGTTCTTCCAGACCTGGAGCCTCTTCGGCCCGTACCCCGCCATCCTGCAAGACAAGGTGGTGGGCGAGCAGGCGCGCAAGGTCTTTGCGGACGGCCAGGCCATGATGAAGCGCATCGTTGAAGGCCGCTGGCTCACCGCCAATGGCGTCGTGGGCTTCTATCCCGCCAACACCGTCAACGACGAGGACATCGAGGTCTATAAGGACGAGACGCGCAGCGAAGTGCTGTTCACGTACCGCAACCTGCGCCAGCAGGGCGCCAAGCGCGAGGGCGTCAGCAACAAGTCGCTGTCCGACTTCATCGCGCCCAAGTCCAGCGGCAAGGTCGATTACATCGGCATGTTCGCCGTCACAGCCGGTTTGGGCATCGAAAAGAAGGAAGCGGAATTCGAGAAGGCGCTGGACGACTATTCCAGCATCATGCTCAAGTCGCTGGCGGACCGCCTGGCCGAAGCCTTCGCCGAATGCCTGCATGCGCGCGTGCGCCAGGACCTGTGGGGCTACGCGCCCGACGAGGCCCTGTCCAACGAAGACATGATTGCCGAGAAGTACGTGGGCATCCGCCCGGCGCCGGGCTACCCGGCCTGCCCGGAACACGTCGTGAAGACCGACATGTTCCGCGTGCTGGACGGTGAGGACATCGGCATGATGCTGACGGACAGCTACGCGATGTACCCGGCGTCCAGCGTGTCGGGCTTTTACTTCAGCCACCCGCAGTCGCAGTACTTCAATGTGGGCGTCATCGGCGAAGACCAGCTCGAAGACTACGCCCGCCGCAGCGGCCGCAGCATCGAAGACCTGAAGCGCACGCTGGCGCCCAACCTGGGCTGACGCGGCTGACTGCCGCGAAAGCCCAGGCTGAGGCTAAGGTTGGACCCGGGGCGCAGCGATGCGCCCCAATATCTTTTCGATGGCCACGCCGATCGCGAGCACCTTGCGGTCCTCGCCCGGCAGGCCGTCGATCTCCAATCCCACCGGCAGGCCTTGATTCGACAGCCCGGCCGGCACGCTCAGGCCAGGCAGGCCGGCGTTGCTGCCGGGATCCACGTTGCGCGCCAGGCGAGCAAAGGTTTCGAAACTGCTGGCTTCGGGCGTGGACGCGGGCGGTGGCACCGGCACGGTCGGAAACAGCAGGCCGTCCAGCGCGTGTTCCTTGAAGGCGCGGCGATAGACGTCGATGAGCTCACGCCGGCCGCCGGCGATGGCCTGTTCATACAGCGGTTGCAACGGCAGGAGCTGGCCGTCCGGTGTGGGCAGCACGCCCGGCACGATCAGGTTGTCGAAAATGCCCTTCACGTCGGGGCTGGAAATCTGCGCGACTACCTCATCAAAGCTCACCCCCACGTGATAACGCGCCAGATAGGCCGTCAGGTCGGGCTTCTGCTCGAACAGGCATAGCGGCATGCCGACCGCCGCGTTGGCGGCGGGCAGGTCGGGCATGTCCATGTCCACCAGCGTCACCCCGGCGGCACGCAGTGTGTTCAAGGCGGCTTCTGAAACCGCCTGCACGTCGGGATCGAGGTCGGCCCAGAAGTACGCGGCCAGGCCCAGGCGAATGCCTTCGGGCGGCAGGGGCGCCAGCGGCTCGGTCTGGCCCGTGAGGATCGCATCCAGCAGCACGATATCGGCCATGCCATTGGCGATGGGTCCGGGTGTGTCGCGCGTGTGGGAAATGGGGGTGATGCCCGAGCCGTCGTAGCGGCCCACGGTGGCGCGGAATCCGGCGGCGCCGTTCACCGAAGCGGGCAGGCGCACCGAGGCGCCAGTGTCGGTGCCCAGCGCGGCGGGCGCCAGCCGCGCGCCCACCGCCGCGCCGCTGCCGGACGACGAGCCGCCAGCGATCAGGCGCGCGTCGTAGGCGTTGCGCGTGCCATCGCCATCCGGGCCGGGGAAGGCGGTGTTGAAGCCGGACACGCCGAACGCCAGTTCATGCATGTTGGTCTTGCCCAAGAGGACGGCGCCGGCCTCCCGCAGCCGCTGCACGACGGGCGCGTCCTCGGCGGGGCGGAAGTCTTTCAGCGCTGGTGTGCCAGCGGTGTTCGGCAGCCCCGCGACGTGGATGTTGTCCTTGATGGCGACGGGCACGCCGCCCAGCGGGCCGTGGCCGGGGGCCGCATCGTAGGCGCGCGCCTGCGCCAGCGCGCCGTCGCGGTCGACCGTGATGAACGCGTTCAGGTCCTGGCGGGCGTCGATGCGGTCCAGGCAGGCTTGCGTCAGCGCAACGCTGGTGAGGCGGCCCTCGCGGATGTGTGCTGCCGCCTCGGTGACGGTCAGGTCCGCCAGATTGGCGGGCAAGGGCTGGTCGGTCGTGCTGGGCATGTCGCTTTCCTTGGCTGTCGTTCGATCCGTATCTATACAGGGGCCGCGCGGGGGCTGTCGAGGGGCGATCCGGCGGTTGTCTGGGCGTTGTCCGAGCGTTGCCGGTCGGCGCGTAGTGGAAAACCACGATGGCGGAAATTGGTGGACCAAATACGATTTGGTCAGACCAATTTGAGGCGCCATGACGTTGCATTCGCTCTCCAAGCCCGAAGTCCCCGCCGGCCGTGTCGCACCAGACCGCGGTTACTTGCGGTTGGCCGCGCAGATCCATGCGCTGGTGGCGCAGGGCGAATTCGCAGCAGGCCAGCGCCTGCCGGCCGAGCGGGCGCTGGCCGAGCGCTTCGACGTCAGCCGCACGTCCGTGCGCGAGGCCATCATTGCGCTGGAGCTGCAGGGCGTGGTGGAAGTGCGCGGCGGCTCGGGCATCTATGTCTGCGAACCGGACGCGAACCGTCCGTCCGCGATGCCGGAGGCGGGCGCCGGCCCCTTCGAGCTCCTTCGCGCCCGCTGCCTGATTGAATCCGAGATCGCCGCGCTGGCGGCCACCACCCGCACTGACGCGGACCTGGACCGCATCTTCGAGGCGCTGACGGCCATGCGCGACCGGATGACGGACAAGGACGCCAATGCCGAGGCCGACCGCCGCTTTCACCTGTGCATTGCCCAGTCCACCGGCAACAGCGTGCTGCTGGCCACGGTGACGTCGATGTGGGATCAGGCCCGGGGGCCGGTCTGGGAAAAGATGGAACAGCATTTCCATACGCAGGCCTTGCGCCAGGCGTCGCAGGCCGATCACCAGCGCATCTTCGGCGCGCTGGTGGCCCGCGACGCGCAGGAGGCGCGGCAGGCGATGCGCGATCACCTGGAACGGGTGATCGGCGAATTTGCACAGGGGTGGCGCTGATGCTGAACTGCATGATCCACGGGGCGCAGGACCTGCGCCTGGACACCTCGGACGCGCAGCCTTTGGGGCCGTCGCAGGTGCGCGTCGGCGTCAAGGCCGTGGGCATCTGCGGATCCGACCTGCATTACTACCGGCACGGCCGGGTGGGCGATTTTGTCATCCGTGAACCGCTGACGCCGGGCCACGAGGCGTCCGGGCAGGTGCTGGAGGTGGGCGCGGACGTGACGGCGGTCAGGCCCGGCGACCGCGTGGCGCTGGATCCGGCGCGCACCTGCGGCGTGTGCCGCTATTGCCGGCAGGGCGATTCGAATCATTGCGAGTCGGTGCATTTCTTCGGCAGCGCCAGCCGCTTTCCGCACATGCAGGGCGCGATGCGCGAAGAGGTGGTGGTCGATGCGCGGCAGTGTGTGCCCGTGCCGGATTCGCTGTCGTTTGAACTGGCTGCGTTTGGCGAGCCGCTGGCCGTCGCCCTGCATGCGGTGCGCAGCGCGGGATCGTTGCTGGGCAAGACGGCCATGGTGGTCGGCGCGGGTCCGATCGGCGCGTTGATCCTGATGGCCGCGCGCCTGGCGGGCGCCAGCCGGGTCATCGTGGTGGACATCGTGGACCAGACACTGGCGGCGTGCGCCCGGGTGGGCGCCACGCAAACCATCAACGCGGCCACGGATCCGGCCGCCCTGGACGCGCTGGCCGCGGGCAAGGGCTCGGTGGACGTGTGTTTCGAGGCGTCGGGCAGCTATGCCGGACTGGCAAGCTGCCTGCGCGCGGCGCGTCCGCGTGGCGTCGTCGTGACGGTGGGAACGCTGTCCGGCAGCAGCGCGGACTGCCCGTTCAACCAGATCATGGTCAAGAGCCTGTCGTGCATCGGCAGCTTCCGCTTTGTGGACGAATACGCGATGGCCGTGGATTGCCTGGCCCGCGGCCTGGTGGATGTGTCGCCGCTGCTGACGGCGGCGGTGCCCGTCGCGCGCGTGCATGACGCCTTTGCGCTGGCGGGTGATCGCAACCAGGCGATGAAGGTGATGGTGACGTTCTGATCCCGCGGCCGCGTTGAGCGGCCGTCCCTTTCCTGTAGCCGGAAGTCCAAGATGAAGATTACGAATGCACGCGTGATTGTCTGTTCTCCGGGCCGCAACTTCGTGACCCTGAAGATCGAAACCGACCAGGGCCTGACCGGCATTGGCGATGCGACGCTGAACGGGCGCGAACTGGCGGTGGCCGCCTACCTGACCGAGCACGTCATCCCCTGCCTGATCGGGCGCGACGCGCACCAGATCGAGGACATCTGGCAGTACCTGTACAAGGGCGCGTACTGGCGGCGCGGGCCGGTCACGATGACCGCGATCGCCGGCGTGGACACCGCGCTGTGGGACCTGAAGGCCAAGGCCGCCGGCCTGCCGCTGTATCAGCTCCTGGGCGGCAAGAGCCGCAGCGGCGTGATGGTCTACGGCCATGCCAACGGCTCGGACATCGAGCACACGGTCGACGAGGTGCTGCGCTACGCCGACATGGGCTATCGCGCCATCCGCGCGCAAAGCGGCGTGCCGGGTTTGGAAAAGGTCTATGGCGTGGGCCGCGGCACGCTGTTCTACGAGCCCGCCGATGCCGACCTGCCCAGCGAGCACGACTGGTCCACCGAAAAATACCTGCGCCACGCGCCGCAATTGTTCGAGCGCATCCGCGAGAAGCTGGGCTTCGAACACCATTTGCTGCACGACGTGCACCACCGCCTGACGCCCATCGAGGCCGCGCGGCTGGGCAAGTCGCTGGAGCCGTACAGCCTGTTCTGGATGGAAGACGCCACGCCCGCCGAGAACCAGGAGGCCTTCCGGCTGATCCGCCAGCACACCACCACGCCGCTGGCGGTGGGCGAAGTCTTCAACACGATCTGGGACTGCAAGGACCTGGTGCAGAACCAGCTCATCGACTACATCCGCACCACGGTCGTTCACGCCGGCGGCATCACGCATCTGCGGCGCATTGCCGACATGGCGTCGCTCTATCAGGTGCGCACCGGCTGCCATGGCGCCACCGATCTGTCGCCGGTCTGCATGGGGGCGGCGCTTCACTTCGACCTGTGGGTGCCCAATTTCGGCATTCAGGAATACATGCGGCATACCGACGAGACCGATGCCGTGTTTCCCCATTCCTATACGTTCGAACAGGGCATGCTGTATCCGGGCGAGGCGCCGGGCCACGGCGTAGATATCGACGAGAAGCTGGCGGCGCGATATCCGTATCAGCGCGCGTATCTGCCCGTGAACCGGCTGCAGCACGACGGCACGCTATGGAACTGGTAGGCGAAGGCGGCCGGCTGAACGCGGGTGCGCTGGACGGCCTGCCCGCGCAGGTGGCGCGGCCGGGATATGACCGGGACGCGCTCGGCATCGGCATCGTGCATCTGGGCCTGGGCGCATTCGCGCGTGCGCATCTGGCGGCGGTGAACGATGCGGCGCTGCGCGCCGGAGCCGGGCTGGACTGGGGCATTTGCGGCGTCTCGCTGCGCCACGCCGACACGCGCGATGCGCTGGCGCCGCAGGACGGCCTGTATGCGCTGGCGCTGAGCGATGCTGACGGCAGCGGCGCGTCGCGGCAGCGTGTGGGTGTCATCGGTTGCCTGCTTGAAACGCTGGTGGCGCCCGAGGACCCGCAGGTCGTGCTGGCGCGCATCGCGGCCGCCGGCACGCGCATCGTCAGCATCACGGTCACCGAGAAGGGCTATTGCCATGATCCCGCCAGCGGCAGGCTGAATCTGGATCATCCCGACGTCGTGCATGACCTCGCGAATCCCGAGTCGCCGTGTGGCGTCATCGGTTTTGTGGTGCACGGCCTGCAACGCCGCCGCGCGATGGGCCGGCCGCCGATCACGGTGATGTCGCTGGACAACCTGCCCGCCAACGGCCACTTGCTGCGGGCGCTGGTGCTGACGTTCGCGGCGCGCGTCGATCCGGCGTTGGCGGACTGGATTGCATCGGCGTGCGCGTTTCCCTGCTCGATGGTCGACCGTATCGTGCCCCGCACGACGGACGCGGATCGGCACGAGATCGCCGCGGCATTGGGCGTGCGCGATGCGTGGCCCGTGGTGGCCGAGCCCTATCTGGAATGGGTTGTCGAAGACCGCTTCGCGGCGGGCCGGCCGGACTGGACCGCGGGCGGTGCGCGTTTCGTGATGGACGCCGCGCCGTTCGAGACGCTGAAACTGCGCATGGTCAACGGCGCGCATTCTGCGCTGGCGTATCTGTCGGTGATGGCGGGTTGGGCCACCGTGGACGAGGCAATGGCTCGGCCCGGCATGCGGCGGTTCCTGGGCGCGCTGATGGGCCAGGAGATCGAACCGACGCTGCCGCCGTTGCCGGGGCTGGATATCGAGAAGTACCAGCAAGGCCTGTTGCAGCGATTCGCCAATCCGGCGCTCAGGCACCAGACGCGGCAGATTGCGATGGACGGCTCACAGAAGTTGCCGCAGCGGCTGCTGGGGACGGTGCGCGACCGGCTGGCGGCGGATGCGCCAATGCCGGGTCTTGCGTTGGCCGTGGCCGGGTGGCTGCTTTTCCTGCGCGGACAGGATGAGGCCGGGCGTGTCTATGAGGTCCAGGACCCGTTGGCCGAAGCGCTGGCGCATCGGTATGAGCAGGCCGAACGGGCGGCGGAGCTGGCGGGCGAGGGGCCCGCGGCGATGCTGGCGTGGGCGGGCGTCATGACGGGGTTTGAGCCGGTGTTCGGTGACCTCGGCCAGGAGCCGCGGTTTGTGCGGGCGGTGGGCGCGGCTGCGCAGTTGCTGCGCAGCCTGGGCGTGGTGGGGGCGCTGGCCGCGATGGAGCCGTCGAGAGTGGGCTGACTCAGCCCGGCTTTCTCACCACGATCGTCGCGGTGTCGCTGGTAAAAGACCCGTCCTCGCGCACGTCGAAATGCGCGCGCACGACGTCCGGCGCAATGCCGAACATGTGGCGCAGCGCCGCCACCAGCGTGTCGGGCGTGCGCATGCGCGCGACCCACGACTGAAACTCCAGCGGCAGGCGGCGCGGCGCCAGTTCCTGCAGCGTGAAGCCCGCTTCGGTCAGCATGCGGGTCCATTCGGCCACCGAGTAATCGCGCACGTGCGAGGTGTCGCGCAGCACTTCGATGGTCTGCAGCCAGGTGTCCAGCAGCGGTTCGCCCGGCGACACCACGTCGGCAAAGACGGCAATGCCACCCGGCTTGAGCACGCGGAAAGCCTCGCGCAGGCCGCGGCCGGCGTCCTGCCAATGGTGCGTGGAATAGCGCGACATCACCAGGTCGAACTCGGCGTCGCCGAACGGCAGGTACTCGGCCTTGCCCTGACAGGTCACCAGATTGGCGAGCCCGCGCTTGGCGGCTTCGGCGGCGACGACGTCCAGCATCTGCTGCGACAGGTCGTAGGCGGTCACATGCGCCACTTTCGGCGCCACGTGAAAACTCACGTGCCCGCCGCCACAGCCCAGGTCCAGCACGCGCGCGTCCGGGTGCTGGCCGGCGACCGCGGCCATTTGCAGCAGGTCTTCGCCCTGGGCGTGGACGGCGCTGGTCAGGTAGGCGGCGGCGCGGGGGCTGAATTGGCGGTCGACGGCGGCGTCGTGCGAGCTGGCGGTCATGAGGGGTCCTCGTGTCGGAAAGGCTGTTGGGGGCGGAATCCTGGCCGGAATGTTGCCGGGAATGCTGTCGAGATCGTTGTCGGAATTCCTTTCGGGATTGCGAAAGGATGCAGGCGCTAAGATAGGCGGGCCCGTATACACGTACAAGCCCATTACTCATCCTGGTATGAACACTTCCCCCCAGCCCGTCACCACAGGCCACGAAGGCTCGCATCTGCGCCGTCACGCGCTGGGCGAATTTGTGCGCAGCGCGCGGTCGCGCATCACGCCGCAGATGGCCGGCCTGCCCGAGGGATCGCGCCGCCGCACCCCCGGCCTGCGGCGTGAGGAAGTGGCGCAGCTGTGTGGCATCAGCGTCACCTGGTACACGTGGATCGAGCAGGGGCGCGAGGTGTCGGTGTCGCCCTCGGTGTGGTCGCGCATCGCGGGCGTGCTGCAGTTGGCGCGGGCCGAGCGTGCGTACCTCTTCGACCTTGCCGATTGCGCCGACCCGCAGCACGCCCGCGACGACGCCGGCGGCGCCCCGGGCCCGCTGCAGGAATGCGTGAACGCGATCAACGCGCCGGCCTATGTGCTGGACCGCGCCTGGAACGTGCTGGCCTGCAACGCGCCGCTGGTCGACCTGTTCGACCACTGGCCCGAGCGCGACCCCGAGCCCAACCTGTTGCGCTACATCTTCCTGGATCCCGCCGCGCGCGAACTGGTGGTCGACTGGGACCAACGCGCCCGCCGCGTGGTGGCTGAATTTCGCGCCGACGCGGGCGCGCATCTGGACGAACCCGCGGTGCTGGCGCTGCTGGACAGCCTGAGCCGGCAAAGCGTGGTCTTCTCGCATTGGTGGACGCGGCACGCCGTGGTGGAACGCGAAGGCGGCCTGCGCGAATTCCAGCATCCGCAGCGCGGCAAGCTGGCGTACCAGCAGATCACGTTCCGGCTGGCGACGCAGCCGGATTTGAAGCTGGTGATGCTGCTGAGCGGGGCGGGTGTCTGAAACCTCAATGAGGCGGCGTCGTAGTTTGACCGGTGTCTGACACCGCTCAAGCTCACACCGGTTAACCCGCCGAATCGCTACGCCGAGTTTTCCTCGCCGAACAGGCTGTCCTGCATCCCGGCATCAACCAGCCCCTGCAGCAGCTTCTTGACCGGCGCCGGCAGCGCCATCGTTCCCAGCTTGTCTGCAGGCACCCAGCGTTCCGGCAACGCCGGTTCGCGCAGGGCAACCGCGCGCACCGGCACAAGCCATGGCCGGATGTGCAGGCGGTAATGCGTGAACGTGTGGGCGAAGGCAGCCAGCTCGAAGCGCTGCTCCGGCTCCAGCCCCAGCGCGCGCGAGGCGCTGTCGGGATCGCCCGCCGCATCAAACTCCGGCAGGCTCCACAGCCCGCCCCAGATGCCGGGTTCGGGACGCTGTTGCAGCAGGAACGCGCCCTGGTGCCGCAGCACCAACATACAGGTCTCGCGTTCCGGAATGGCCTTGCGCACCTTGGGCGTGGGCAGTTCCGCCTGACGTCCCTCGCGGCGGGCAACGCAGGTGTCCGCCACCGGACATCTGTCGCAGGCGGGTTTGCCGCGCGTGCAGAGCGTGGCGCCCAGATCCATCAGCCCCTGCGTGTAGGCCGCCATGTCCAGCCCG
>Ga0213828_1000523_pt1 | contig 36365 bp, 34 predicted proteins | sample MC6MC0897MG_FD_180664 | JGI IMG/M metagenome (GOLD analysis project Ga0213828, IMG submission 180664) | Enriched soil aggregate microbial communities from Iowa State University, Ames, United States - MC6-MC0897-MG | ecosystem: Environmental > Terrestrial > Soil > Unclassified | place: USA: Iowa...
ACGAAACTTTGCGTTATTCATCTTAATTGAACCGCCGTATACGGAACCGTACGTACGGTGGTGTGAGAGGTCGGGAGTTAATCACTCCCTCCTACTCGATTCAACTTCAGTTAATTTAACCTTCTATTTAACAGCTTGAATATTAGCTAAGACAATATAATTTTCTAAATTATAATTAGGTTCCCATTCACGGATAGATTCTTTTGAATCATCTCTCAGTTCAATGATATTAATAAATACTTTGAACTTTTAACTAGAAAATCACTATTAAATTAACATAAGCATACTATAACAAGTATATTTGATACGAATCATACATACATTGATTTTAGTATTTCTCATTAAAGCAGAAAGTCTATAATTATCCTAATGATGGAATTATAATATAAGCAAAAATTTTCTATAAAGATAGGATGATGACAATTATTGAAAAATCTGTTCTTGCGATGGTTATATTACGTGTATTGTCTGGAAGTATTGAAGTAAGTGCTGGATTGTTGATGCTAAAGTTGAATAATTTAGAAAAAGCATTCTTTATTAACACAATGCTTGCATTGGTTGGTCCAACAGTTTTAATCGTAACGACAGCAATTGCATTATTTGGACTAGCAGATAAAATTCCTGTGACGAGAATCATTTGCCTATTTACGGGAATTACTCTTATTATTATTAGCTCACATGTTAAGTAATAATAAAGTATTCGAACCATAACAGAGCTTTTTTATTTCTAAAATCTATTTCTCAGGCTATGAACTATACAAACTACGCTATCAAGGCATATTAATAGTAATGTAAAGCTATTTTAGCCTTACACCTCCGAATTTTGTTACAAAGGGTCACTCCTATCCCAAGTGACCCTTTTTTATCTTATATTATTTGGTTAAAGCTTCATCGAGATTCAGTAACACGTACCAATGCCTTTCTCGATCGTTCTCAAAGCGCAAAATAAATGCCTTCCGTGTTTTACGGAAGGCTTGAAATTATAATAAGAATTCTACTACACAAGATATAAATGCTTAAAATAGAACTTTTTATAAACTATGAATTAATATGATTTTATCGTACAACTTTAACCTTTCCTTCCTAATATACGTGATTCTCATGTTTACAAAATAAATATTGGCATTCGTGAAAGCCTCAAAAGGACCCGCGTCATGTGTGATGATTTTTTTATATTTTTTTAAAAGAAGGCTTCCACTCTGACAAATCTTGATAAACAAATGTTATATTGTCACATATTTTATTTGCTAATTCATACATATGTTCTATATTTTTAGCCGTAAATAATATATATCCTTTGCGCCCTGTACTGTCTACAATAGTTGGTATGGTGTCGCCCTCTTTTACTAATAGATCAACGAATACGATTTCGGATATGTTAGCTAACCCTTCATACTTGATTTCTTTTAAGCAACCTGGTTTTGGAATCAAGCTTAAAGACATAGCTTGACATTTTGAAGGGACACATCTAAATTCATCTATAGTCCTAGTGGCTAATGCATCATAATAGTATCCGAATTGAGATATGCCGGTTGTAAGTTCTACCATTTTCCAAATGTTACCTCCACCTATCCTAACTTGAGACTCTATGATAATTGGCTTATTTTGTTTGTCTAGTTTTACCTCTGTATGAGTAATGCCATCTTCCAGTTGCATGTCGTCCAAAAATAGCATTACTTTGTCAATGATTAATTTTTTTTGAGATTCATCTATAGGTGCCGGCATAATAGTATAGTTGATTAAAAACGTATTTTCTTTAAATATTTCGGCTGATATAGCTAGTATAGAATGCTTCTTGTTATAAGAAACGGCTTCGACCGTATAAACAACGTCTCCTTCAACATACTCTTCCACTAAAATAGGTAATTGAATACCATTATCTTTCATCAATCCCTCTATGTCATCTCCTATGTCTAGCTTAGATACACCTTTACCACCTGCGCCAATCGGAGGTTTTATGATCATACTATTTTTTTTATGCAAAAATTCACTAATATCTTTTATGTTGTTGCAAACCATCGAATCTATCGAATAGTCTTTGCCTGCTAGAAGTTCACGCATCATGTCTTTATTGCGGGTTACCATATTTGCGTTGTAAGAAAATCCTTTAACATTAAGAATCTTTGCAATGATGCTAGCCGTATCCAAGGCTGCTTCGTTGAAAGATACAACCACATCAAACGGTTTCTCTTTGAACAATTCTTCAGCATAGTACACACTCACGGGAATGTTTGTTGTGTCTATTTCTTTTTTATAGAAACACTTTTCTAAGATAGTTCCATCGAAATATATGTGTTTACTGTAAGATCCAATATACGAAACAGTATATCCCCTGTCTAAAGCATCTTGTATGGGTTTAGTCCATCCCCCAATAAATAAAACATGTGATATAGTTTCTTTGCCAGTTCCTTTTGATATCTTATCCATCATCATCATCTCCTCTAAATTGAACCCGAATATTCAAGGTTGGTCCCTTTTGATATGCCTCGTCTTAACAATACTATTAAACATAATGATGTTCCGAAGCCTCCTATAAATAGAGTTGTTTGAAGCCCAACTATAGAAACTAAAAATGCACTTGCAAAACTTCCTAATGCCCAAGCTCCCCAATTGAGCGTACGCTGTACAGCATTTACTCTGCCCAGCATTTGACCTGGTGAGGCAAGTTGTCGAATGGTTGCAGCGTAAGGGCCAAATACACCTTCTCCCATACCATGTATGATACTTGCAGCTACAATACCGTAAACGGTTCCTAAGTATCCCATGATTGGTATAAGGGACAGACCGATAACTGATACAGTAGCGCTATAAATAAGCATTTTTGTATTATTAAATTGTTGACCTTTTTTAACGAGTATCGTATTGCCTATTAAAAATCCCACTGCCGCCGAACCTACAACAAAACCTATTTCAAGTTCAGATAGACCCATTACCTTATAAAGGAATATTACTAAAATGCTATTTAGTATGTACTTGAAAAAACCGTAAACAGCGCCACAGCTTACAATTGGTTCTAATACAGGGTGGCTTTTAAAATATATCAAACCTTCATATATGTTTTTATGTATCGATTTTATATTTACGTTTTTTAAAGAGCCTTCTGTATGCGGTTTAAACCTTGAAATAAATAATACACACAAAAAACAAACAAAATACGTTATTGCATCAACAGTGAATAAGCCTGTTAATCCAACTAGAGTAATAACGATCCCTGCTAGCATAGGACCAATTACAATAGAAAGAGACTCTGAAAGGGCTAGTTGAGCATTTCCCTTTTTCAAGTTGTCTTTACCTGGTAATATTTCCGGTAAGAAAGAAGGAATTGCTATGTTGTAAAACGTGGTAAATATTCCGTTTAAAAACATGAGAATCACCAGTAAAGGGAACGTTATTATATTTGTTACAGTCAGTATGAATACTGATAAAAATAAAACACCTTGACATATACTACAAATTAGCAAAACCTTTTTTCTATGAAGGATGTCTATCAAAGCACCGGCTACTAATCCGAAAATTAGGTAAGGAATAAATATAATTCCACGAAGCATGGCAGCATTCGCCTCACTTGTTTCTAGTACCTTTAATGCAAAAAGAGGCAAAGCTACTACTGTAAACTGGGTACCTAACAAACTGATAGACTGTCCTAGCCAGAGCTTGTAAAAATTAAAATATTTGTTATTTTTCATGTGACACCTCTATGAATTACAGAATGGTTTACAGAATATCCCTGTCCTTTACAGCATAGAAAAATTGATTATTGTACGCTGATAATTGCTTGCCACTTTTCATCTGTAAACATTTCTCCATCATTCAAATTTCTATACTCATGGCTCTCTTTATGTCCGTTATTGATACTATCCACTAATTATCTCACCTCTCCTTTCAATATACTCTCTGGATTTAAATAACAAGATATTGAATTTCAATTTTACTTAGAATCGTGAAAAATAATTCCAAGACCGTATCGTGCTCCAGAAGTAACCGTGCTTACTCCGTGCCGAACTGTATTTTTGTAATATCCTTTTTTACCTAGAACAGGTCTATAGTTAGTAGGAAAGATTAGTGCACTACCTTGTTCTAAAGTAATGACATGTCCCCTACTCTGAGCACGAGGAATTTGTTCCACTAATAGAGATTCTCCACCGCAGAAGTCTTTATCTCGTTGATTTAAAACAAATACTACTTGAAACGGGAAATACAGGTCGCCATATAGATCTTGATGTAAACAATTAAACCCTCCTGTTTCATACTTTAATAGTAAGGGTGTCGGTCTAGTTTGTTCATATTTTTCACAGGTGTTCAAAAAATCTTGAAGATGATCTGGAAACTGTTCTGTTTTCTTTAAATAGCCCAACCATCGATTGGCTGTTTTGACCAATTCTAAATAAAAAGACTCTCTTAAACTTTGAATGATTTCAGGTAATGGATAGGAAAAATATTTGTATTCCCCATTCCCGAAGCGGTATCTCATCATATTGATAGTTGTTCGGTATGACTCTTCCTCACAATACAATTCTATGAAGTATTCACATTCCTCCTTTGTTAAAATCACTGGAAGCTTTGCAAATCCTTGCTCATCTAAATCATTTTGAATTGAATCCCAATTTAAGTTTGCGATACGTGTTTTAATATCTTGGATCACTTTTATTCACTCCTATTTATTATTCTTGATAAATAACACTATAACCCCATCATTCTAAAAAAATAAGGTGTTAAGAATGTAATAGCAAGATAACAAAATAACAAAAGATTATGATGTAATAAAGTAAAATTACTCTTAATAAGATGAGGAGAATGAAAAATGACATGGTATGAAGTCAATGATGTGATAGTTATTACATTACCCGAAGATTTTGATATAGTTGCAAACCTGCTATCTAACAAGGAAAAAAATGAATGCATGTATGTTATAGAGAATGATGTCATAACAAAAGTTATAGTTATTGGGGAAATTCGGTCATTAGTACAGATAAATGTAATGAATAATAAACAAATGAATGTTCAATTTTTAAATGATTCTAGACCTATTGAAAAGTGGAAACGAGAAGAGATTGTGAACTATATTCATAAGTGATTTGATCTAAATAACGATTTAACGCCATTTTTTGAAATGGCAAAAACAGACCCCATACTGAAAATGCCAGCTCAAAATTTTATGGATTGCGAGTTATCGGCATTCGATTTATTTGAAGCTTTGTGCTGGGGAGTTTTAGGGCAACAAATTAACTTAACCTTCGCGTACTCCTTCAAGAGGCAATTCGTAGAAAAATATGGGGATTCAGTCGAATGGAATTGTAAAAAGTATTGAGTTTTCCCTTCGTACGAACAAATGATCAGTGGCATTGCTAAATTAATGGCAAAAGGAGAATTATCGAAGGAACAATAATATGAACTTTAAGGATGCTGAAAAATACTTACTAAAAATACGAGGAATTGGTCCTTGGACAGCCAATTATGTTCTAATGCGCTGCCTTAGGTTTAGACAGCTTTTCCAATCAATGATATGGGTCTAATTAATTCAATAAAAATATTACGAAATATGGACCGTAAACCTACAAAAGATGAAATATTAGAATTATCATGTCCGTGGAAAAACTGGGAATCATACGCTATCTTTTATTTATGGCGCAATAAAAGGAATCCGTTCTGATAAAAGATAATTCAAAACGGATACTTTTAAACCTTTTATGAGCCTGATTGTATAATAAAAAACATTATTTTTTTACAATCGGTATATAAATATCAAAATGTGGATCGTTCGGATCTTGATCAACTGGATAATGTTCATGTTTAATCGGCATATAAGGATCATAGTATTCTACACCAACTTCTCTAAATATGGTATAGTCGCTCTCAAATAACCATTGATGTAAGTCCGTATAGGTTTTTTGAATATCTTCTCCTTTGTGATGAGTCGTCTTCACATACGTCCATTCAGGAACCGATATTTCGATCATTCCCTCAGGAATTTCCTGCTCCTCACTCACTTCATACACTGCGTAATATGCGAATCCATTGTCCATTACATGATAGGACAAACCTAATTGGATAGTAGGATTCACTCTATTCTCTAACTCATCGGCACGGTCTTGAGCTTGTTGAATGACATTTTTTAAATGAGGTACGATTTCAGAGAACGTTCCCTCCCATTTTAATCCTACTGCCCGATAGGCTGGTAATGTTATAATTTGAAAACTCAAGTTATCTACCTCCCTTTCCCCTAAGTAATAACAATTATTTCAAATATAGCGAAATTTCACAATATAATATGGCTTATGATTGTATTTATTTCAAAAACACATAAATCTAATTCTCTTAAAAATACCATTTTTATTATTGAAGTTATGTGCCAATAATCTAAACCTCATCTTTTTAAATAATTGAATAGTTGAAATATTATGGTTTTAAACTACTTTTATGATGAACGCTCCTTAGAAACTTATGATGAAGCCGATGTTGAGGATGAAGTAAAATGGAAGAATTCAAAGTAGAAAAAGTAATACAAGATATTTATACAGACGTTTCGCTTGGTGGGTGTGGTCGACTGAATAAGGATGGGCATCACCTTCGAACTGGTTGGCAAGGAGATAAAACGGTTACCATCTTTACTGATTCCAAATATATGGGTATTCCTAGATTTTTATATGGTGGTTTACTCGCATCTTTAAACGATTGCCATGGATCTGGATCTGCTGCGCTTGCGTTGCATCATAAAAATGGACATGAAATTGGTGATGGAGCAGAGCCACCTCGATTTGTAACGGCTAACCTGAATGTAGATTTCCTTAAACCGACCCCGCAACACGTCCCATTAAAAGCAATTGGTTGAAACCGAAGTGTACGCTGAAGATACTCTCTGTGATCGTCGGTACAGTAGTTCTTGTCGGTTATGCCTAATACTTTTCTAAAAAAGAATGATTAATACTTGTGACTATGTACATCTGAACAAGTTAACCTAATGAAGGTTAACTTGTTTTTAAGTGGGCTTTTTTAGTGTAACTCTTATACGAGGTGTTTCTCTGGATAGGGCCCGATCTATTTACTTTTGTCTCGTAACGCTTGTTTATGCTGTCCTGAATAGGTGAAATGATATAAGGATTGAAGATTTCTCCATAGGGTTAGCGTAAGTGTCGAGAACCTTTTCCCTTCACGGTTCTTCAGGGAAAGTGACACCTTCTGGTGAAAATATCTCTATCAAGCCTGATTTAGTTGACTGTTGATATACTCCATTGCCAACTTGATAAAATTCACGAGAGCTAGGGTGGTCATAGGGTTCCAACAGTATAGATTGCAACGAATGCTATAAATAGCCCTCCATCTATCGTCTTTTTATATAAGATTCTTTAAAAACTACGCTTCTTTGGCCAAGCTCCTTGCATTTTACTTAGGAATACAATTTGCCCAATATGATAGGCGTCGTGCATTACTAAGCTCTTCAGTTCAATCACTAATGATCGTTCCTCAGGTAGTTCTTTGTACAATTCTTCATATTCTGGTTTTGCCAGTATTTTTTCTAGTTCCCGATGGACATACAAATATTCCTGTTTGGTTTCCTCCCAATTTTGCCATGTCACAGTCGGTAATTGAAACGTAGCGTCATTATTTTCTGCCTGTGGTTCATTTGCTGTATCACCAAGAATTCTCATGAGAAATCTCTTTTTATAGAAAAGTAGATGACAAACTATTTCCCAAATGGAATTCGTTGCCCCCTCAGATGGCTTCCAAATGGCCTGTTCTAAAGTAATATCCTCTAGCACTTTTTCAAGTGGTGGGAACCAGTCTTCTTCATCTAAGCAGCTTGTCCATTGTCGTAATAGCAGTGTTTTGGCAACCATTTTCAATTCCTCCTATTTGATCCTGTCTCCTTTGTAGATAAAACAGGCCTGTATTCCTTCTGCTAATGATCGTTTTGTCATTAGTATTATACATCAATTTCTATACCAATTCCTAGTTCCTTTGCCTTTTGATATACTCCTTTTGCGACTGCTAAATCATAGTAAGCTGCACCTACCGATTTAAAAATGGTGATCTCCTGTTCGTCCTCTCTACCATTCTTAGTCTTTGTGACTAGTTTACCAAGTTCACAATATATCTTGTCGAATGACCAGATCCCTTTTTTGGCTGCATGAATAAATTCACCAGCTTCATTTTTTACGCCATTATTATCATCTACTACGATTTTATTTGCCTTCAAAATAGTAGTTTCATCAATTTCTCGCATAGTTGGTAAATAAGAACCTATACCATTAATATGAGTTCCTGGCTTTAAATATTCTCCATCTAAAACGGCACTAGTTGATCTTGTAGCACAGCAAATAATATCTGCTTGCTTGACTGCCTCAGACACTTCATCTATGACTTCAAAAGGGATTCTCACCCCATATTCTTTTAATTTATCACCAAAACGGTGTGCTTTAGAGGTTGTTTTATTAACGAGTAGAATTTTTGTGATACATCTTACAGCTAGTACGCCTAGTACTTGCTCAAAAGCCATCCCACCTGTACCAATTACTGTTAGTATTGTCGCACCTTTTTTTGATAAATAATCGGTAGCAATCCCACTTAAAGCCCCAGTTCTAAGTCGAGTTAGATAAGAGGCATTCATCATTGCCACATGTGAACCATTCTCTGCATCTGTAAGTAATAGTACTCCTTGCGTTGTTTGCATTCCTTTTGGAGAATTTTTAGGGAAAATGGTCACCACTTTTACAGCAGCAACTTCACTCACTAAATCTGCACTTGGCATATAGAGTGCAGATGCATCATGGTCTGGAAAATCTATGACAGTACGATGCACATCGGCAATCTTATTTTCTTCTTTTGCTTTTAATACTTTCCTAACATCCTCTATCGCATTTTTCATATTGTAGCTTTTCATAATCTGTTCTTCGTTTAATATTAACATCATCAATATCCTCCATTAAATCATCTGTCATCACGACTTCATAGTCCCAATTGGGATTTTTTTCGTTTCACTTAATTTCGAGTCTTTATGAATTTCACTGTCTAAATTCTCTTGACTACGATCTTTAACAGCCCAAATGGCGATTAATGAAACGATTGCTGTAAAAATAATATATAACGCAATCGGTACATAGGAATTATCAAATTGAACTAATAAAGCGGTTGCTACTAAAGGAGCCGTTCCTCCTGCTACAGCTGCACCAATTTGGTAACCAAGTGTAATCCCTGTGTAACGAATTTTTGCATCAAAAATTTCTGAAAACATTGTCCCTAGTACGGCCGTAATTGGCGACCAAATAATGCCTAAACCGATGATTGTAGCTACTACAAGTAATATCGCGGATTGTTGCTGTAACATCCAGAAATAAGGAAATGCAAAGAGTATCATACCAACAGTTCCTATAATATATAACTTTTTGCGACCATATTTATCAGACAAGCTCCCCATTATAGGAATTAAAATGGTCGTAATAATTGTGGCAATCATGACGGCATTTAGAGTGACAGTTCTTGAAAAACCTAAATTTGATGTTGCATAGGATACAACAAATGTTCCAAAAATATAGAAAGGTGCTGTTTCAACAACCTTAGCTCCAATGGCAATTAATACTTCACGCCAATAGTTTTTTAAAGTTTCTAAAATAGGTAGTTTAGGAATTTCTCCTGATTCTTGCACCTTTTTAAATGAGGGCGTCTCATCAATCCCTTTACGAATCCATAAACCAAATAAAACTAAAAATGCACTTATTAAAAATGGTATACGCCATCCCCATGACATAAAGGCCCCTTCAGGAAGTAATGTCATTATAGACAATGCAACAGTTCCTAACACCATACCAATCGTTACACCCATTTGCGGTATAGCCCCATATAATCCTCTCTTTTCCTTTGGTGCATATTCGACAGCAAGTAAAAGAGCTCCTCCCCATTCTCCACCAATACCTAAACCTTGTACTAATCGTAAAGTAATCAACAATATGGGAGCCCAGATGCCAATAGCTTGATATGTAGGAAGTAATCCCATTCCAAAGGTAGCAATCCCCATCAAACTCAGCGTTAATACGAGTGTTTTTTTACGGCCAATCTTATCTCCAATATGGCTGAAAATGACTCCACCAAACGGTCTAATAAAGAATGATAAAGCAAAGGATGCGTAAGCAAGTAACAAACCTACTGTCGGATCATCATTGACAAAAAACACTTGGTTAAAAACGAGTGCGGCAACTGTGCCATACAAAAAGTAATCAAACCATTCAATGGAACTCCCTACCAAACTAGCAATCCAAATCTTTCTCATTTGTTTTCCATCCATCTATTTTCCCCCTTTGTTCAAAATTGAAGTGGCACTTCAATTTCTTCTTGTTATTACTTTACAATTACCCGAATTCTCTGTCAATAATGGGGGTTATTTTTTTATTATGACTTTCTATTAAAACGTGTATAGAATAAAGTATAATCAATAAAGGGGTTTGATATGATGACATCAGATTTTCTAGGGGAGACATTGAAAAGAATACGCAAAGAAAGACAATATACATTAAAAATGCTTGCCTCTCAAACAGGAGTTTCTATTAGCTTCTTATCGCAGGTGGAAAGAGGAAAATCTAATGTTACATTAGAATCCTTGAAGAAAATTTCAGATGCTTTAGGTGTAAATCCAAGTATTTTTTTCCCTACTAACAATGAAGATTTAAATGAAATACGTTCCCAATTCCATTATTTAGACTTATCAGATGGGCATATAGATGCTTCCTATCTCCCCATGCTTGTGACATTAAAGGCTGGAGAAAATGAAGGGAACGCTCTTTCCCATGACGGTCATGAATTTATCTATGTTGTAGAAGGTGAACTGACCGTTATTATTGATGAACAAAAATTTGTTTTACAAGAAAACGAATCCAAAATGTTTGATGCCCGAAAAACGCATTACTGGTACAACTACCAAAAAAAACCTGTCAAGTTTCTACTTGTTTCTTCACAATAAAAAAGACTTATTAAAATGAAAAGAGCCATGCTACATGTAATGTGTAGCATAGCGCTCATTGTGTTGAAAAACAAAATCGTCTATATACAAAATGTGAACATTCCGATAAAATCCTCTCATTAATGAAATAAGTGAAGTGAGTGGATTTTTTATGTACGTTACATACTCCAGAAGAGAGATTGAAGAGAATTGAAAGTTCTATGAGATGATGTACGCCCCTTCGCATCATTTAGTGAAATTTTGTATCGAAACAGTTGGAAGTTTTCTATCCATACAGCATTGGCCGCCCAACAAAAGATCCGATCATGTTGATGAAAATCTTATTGATTCAGTATTTAAAAGGCTTTCGTTCAGTTCGCTTTACATGTAAGCAAGTGAAGCAACACGCAATGTATCGCTGGTTTTTAGGCATTTCTCCTACAGAAAAAATTCCAGATCACTCAACAATTTCAAAGTTTCTTTCGCAACGTCTACAGGGTGCGGCGTTTTGGAGGAGTTTTTTTAACATTGTCTTCTTTTCATTCACGATGAAGGATTTATTGCGAATGAAACATGGGTGGCAGATGAAACGGAATTAAAAGCGAATGCCAATAAACGGGTGCGTGATCCCCTTACTAAGTAGGCTGATTGCGGAAAACCAAGTCCTAGCTGCCATGCCCCTAGCAATCCAATAGAAAGAATGTTTTTCCCATGGTTTGGTTTTGATGGATACCCACCAAACAGATATCCTCGCTAGGTAAAATCTTTAAGCTTTTAGACAATGAATGATTTTTTTGTATGAGAATAGCCGGAACAATACAAACTGATAATAACACTTACTTCGTTACCCCCATCCATTAGGAAATTTATGAAGGGAGTATTATTAGATGCCACTTATCAACGTATTTGGAGGAAAAACATTTGAAGTAGAGGAAGGAAAAAAATTAGTTTTAGCACTTGAAGATAATGGTATAGAAATATTTCATCTATGTGGTGGAAAAGCAAAATGTACTACTTGTAGAGTAGAGGTTTTAGCTGGGGAATATAAGGATATTTCGAAAATAGAAAAAACCGCCTTTGCTATTAAAAATATTGATGAGAATTTATTTGAGGACTGCTTACGACTATCTTGTCAAATCCGTGTCATAGGAGACATTACCGTTCGGCCCATTTTAACTTCTGAAAATACACAGGGCGCTAGAGGCCCAAGACCAGCAGATTAACCTTACTAAGACGCGGAGTTAAAATGAAATCCGCGTTTTTTTAATTCCTTTATGTTATTTTTACTGCTTATTAAAATCTTTTTGAGCACCTTCATAGCTTGCCGTAACGTTTTGATAGCCAGGAAGTTGGCTTGCAAATAATGCGCCGAAGCCTGCAATGTCGTTTCGCTAATCACGTTGTAATTCACTAGCAATACTAAACCAGTTCATCAACTGTACGCCACTATGAGCCATACGCATTAAAGTCTTTGCAACTTGTTTACTGAAAGGCCAATTCCCCATCTACTAATTCTTCGTTCGTAATGGGCGGTTTTTTCTTATAGATTAAAAAAAGGCATTGGAGAGGTTAAATTCCAATGCCAATTTTTATTTGTGTTATTAATGATATACTGCTCTGATAAGGAAACTAATTATCTTGTCGTTGTAGATATTTACTTACCCACGACCTGCTTGGAAAGAAGGGTATAATGTCATTCCACCATCAGCAAATAGGGTAATCCCTGTTACATAACTAGCTTGTGATGAAGCAAGCCATACTGCTACTGCAGCAATTTCTTCTGGTTTTCCGATATACCCCATCGGAACCATGCTTTCTACATCTGCCCGTTTTGCTGGATCTGCAAATTTTTCAGCATTTATAGGCGTGTTGATCGCTCCAGGTCCGATGTTATTGACACGAATTCCTTTTGGAGCATATTCTAACGCTAAAGTTTCAGTCATTAATTTTATGCCCCCTTTACTAGCCGCATAATGCACGAACAAAGGCCAAGGAATTTGCTCATGAACACTGGACATATTGATAACAGAACCTTTAATATTATTCTCCACGAAGTATTTAATCGCTTCTCTACTTCCTAAAAATGCCCCTGTTAAATTCGTATTAATTACTTTATTCCAATCATCGAGCGGCATTTCATGTGAGGGTACAGGATTTTCTATACCAGCATTATTAATCATCACATCGAGGGTTCCAAACTTATTTACAGCAGTCTGGACGAGGTTGATGACATCCCCTTCAACTGACACATCTCCTTCTACGGCAATGGCTTCCCCACCTGCTTTTTTCACTTCTTCAACAACCGCATTTGCCTCTTTCTCATTTGAACGAAAATTAACGATAACCTTTGCTTTTTCCTCGCCAAAGCGTAATGCCATTGCTTTTCCTAATCCTGTTGAAGCACCTGTAATAACAATAACTTTTCCTTCTAAATCTGGATACATATAAAATCTTCCTCCTTATGCTTTCGCCATCCCTAGCATAATTCCAGCAGCGACTATAAAGATAATCCCAATGAAAATTGCTATAAGTTGTCGTTTGGTTTTTTTCTCACCTATAATAAAAATTCCGCCTAAAGTTGAAATCACGATCCCCATTTGGGAAAGGGAAAAACTTGTGGCAACTCCTACACGTGGCTGAGAGATAAATAAAAACATATTCCCTGCAGCCCAAACTAAACCTGGAATAATATTACGAATCGCATATTTATTGAATGGTTTGTGTTTAAATGTTAATAAAATACCACCTATGACCATTCCGATTGCTTGCGGTAATAGAGCGGACCATCCATTTACATCAAATAAGCGGATAACCACCACATAGACTAAATAACCAAAAGTAGAAACGAGTAAAATTAAAATTCCTTTTCTTAAATTTTTTCCTTGCTCTTCTTTTTTTTCCGCTGGATTTGGCAGCGATGTGAGAACGATACCAATCAAAATACTGATCAATGCAAGGATACCTAAGATTACGGATATTGTAGTCGACCATTCATGAAAGACAATGACTCCAAATAATGTTGTTGCGACCAATTGTAGACCTGTTGAAATGGGCATTGTTTTAGAAACGCCCATTAAATCGATGCTTTTTAATTGATTTGCTTGCCCTAATGCCCAAAAAAGGCCTGATACAATTCCGACACCCAAAACTACAGGTGTCAACACAGGTTTAACAACAAAATAAACGCCTATAGAGAAGAGAAGTGCTCCAATTGTTGTTCCAAGCACTTGACTATAGGGACCACCACCAAGCTTGACATTAAAGAGCACAATACTTCCCCAAAAAAGAGCTGGTAAAATCGCTAGGAAGATATCCATCTTTTGCTCCCCTATCTATAGTAAATTTTTTCTCTGTAACCGAGTGGAAACACTGAAAATAATAGCATCAACACATTCTGTTACTTTACGAACATCTTTCGTTGCTTCAACATGTAATTCCACTCGCGCTTTTAATAATAGCTGCTAATTTACACTTTCCAATAATTTCACTTTATTAGATGAATTTTTTAGATATAAATCTCATCACCCATCAAATAGTAGAAGAAATATTAGACAAGTGTATTACTTTTACTAATTCTTCTCTCATATATCAGAAGAGCAACATAATTAATATGGAACGAAACAAAACTTTTATACCATTGATATAAGAAACTTCTTAAATTAAAAAAGAATCCATTTGAACATTTGTTCAAAATGAATTCCTCTTACTTTTTAGATTATATTTTAAAAATTTCCTTCAGAAAAACTGCACATAATAGACTGCTTATTTCTATCATTTTTCCTATTTACGAATATCAATCCACCAACGATCTTTTGCATTCATGTTTTCAGATCCATTAAAACTACTGTAATCGCCGAAAACTTTAAGGAAGATAGAATCTAGCTTATCCTCGTCTACAAAATAACCTAAGTTCATGTTAATCGTTTGTCCGGGTTGGATATTTCCTATATTGTAAAAAGCTTTTCCCTTTCCATGAGGTGCTAAATAATCAACCTCACCCGTCATAATACTTTTTTCGTCAATTCCATCTTCTCCAGCATAGTGCCATGCATTATTGTTATTTTTAAGCACTTGTATAGTTGGACGCATATAGATTTCTTCTGTTGCCTCTTTACCAATGTTTTTCACTGTTGTAGTTAGGTAGACAAATTTAGGAGCCACTAATTTTGACTCTACTAATTCATAAATTGAATCTTTACCATTACCTACTTTATATATATCCCGTCTATACGGTAACAATATCTTTTTCTGATCTAAAGCTTTATACCTACTTAAGCTTCTTAGGCCAACTCCATTAAAGTTATTTTGTTTAAAATCTGTGATTGAATCAAAGATTTCAACTTTTTCGATAACAAATTCAAGATTGTCTAATCTACTTATTTGATCTATGGTTACTGGAACCTTTTCTCCTACACTAAATAGTTGTGTGCTGTCTTTTTTCAAAGGAATAACGCTAAATTCGATTGGTTCATCCTCTTCACTATAAAGAGGATTATCGAAATCTGCTATAAATGATGCCATTTCTTTTGATGTGGGCTCAAGTGAAATGTTCTCCATGACCTTCATTATAAGTTCTTCACTTACATCATTGCCAATTTCAACGTCTACCATAATCCCCTCTTCTTCAAATAAAAGATAGACCTTTCTATCAAATACTAAACTTTTGTTTCCGGTATCTTTTTTGACAATCACTGCTTTCTTACCATTTATCTCTTTTTCTTCATAGCTTTGTGAGTATAGAGTGTGGAAATTGGTATTTTTACCAACTCTCCAAAGATAGAATGAAAACCCGCCCATTTCGTAGTTATCTTTAAATGAATATTTCATTGGAGCATTTTTGTTTTCTACCATATTTTCCGGTAAATAATTTACTTTTAGTTTATACCAACTGTCCTTCTTTTTTGAGGTATTATCTAACACTGAGACATTTACTTCATAATTTTGTTTTTGAACAATCATATCGTAGACTTTTACTGCACCAAAAGCAGTTGTTGGTATACCAAACATTAAGCAGGCAGCGGCGATTAAAATGCGATTCTTTTTACGTTTTTGCAGTGACTGTTTATTTTTCAACTTAATTTCCTCCATAAACAATTTCTTTTTGTGCATGTAGGTATCTGAAAATTTATGTTGTTCATTTTGATGATCAAAATCGTCTAAAGCGATTTTCTCAGCAATGTCATACATATTTTTGGAGTTCTTTGAATTCGTCATTTTCTATACCTCCTATAATATTCTGGACTCGTTTTCGAGCTCGTTCAAATTGCTTGCGGGCATTGACTTCAGTGATCCCCATTATCTTTGAAATTTCCTGATACGTTAAGTTATAGAAGACTTTGTACTTAAAAATCTGTTTGTAAGAGTCATTTAACTCTGTTAGCAATGTATCAATTTGTACCTCTGACATTAAACACTGCTCCCACTCATCAATATTTTCATCTGCTACTTCTGGCGACTCTCTTTGATATTCATCTAAAAACATTACATGTCGTTTATTTTTCCGATAGCCATCAATTGATTTGTTTTTCGCAATTCTCAATATGTAACGTTTGAGCTCTTCAGTGTTTAAGCTGTAGATTTTCTCTAGATTCTGATAGAGAGTAATAAACGTCTCTTGAACGATATCTTCAGCTTGCTGAATATTATTTAAAATGGAATAAGCTACATAATAAATTTTTTGTTCATACAACTCGTATAGTTCTACCATTTTTTCATAATCCTTATTTCTAGCTTTCATGTAATCCCTCCTCTCACTCTATATAACGATTGGATGACATACTTTGTGACACTTTCTCCTATTAGAAAGCCAAGTTGTATCCGACAAGAGCTTAACCATTCATAGCTATAGATATGAATGTGGAAAGCCGTTGGTAGATTGATAAAAAAAACAGTATAATTTATATCTCCAAAATATTAGTTCAATTATGCTGGAGCATAACTGCCTATTGTTGCAGGTTTTAATAAATAATGCAAAATAAACAGAAAACCCGAACTATACGAAACACTAAATTAGAGTTTCACGGAATAGTTCGGGTTTATTAAAATTCTTTTGTCTTACAAAGTCTATCAAATCCTTATCCTTCATTTTGAACAAGAACTTCTGAATCACTTTACATGTTAAGAAATACGATTGTTTGATTGTTGATTATTTATTTTTAGTCAATTGAATTTTTGGATAACGATCAGCTATTTTTTTCATCGAAGCTGCTGCATCATCTTTCACGTATTGATTGAAGAATTCAAGACTAACCTCATTAATGATTTGATGAACATCTTGCGCATCTTCTCCTTTTGATTGTAAAAGTTTTGAGAATAAAGAAGTATCCGTAAAGCTGGCATGGTTTGTGTTTGGAATGGTCAATGAATAGCCTCCACCCCTTAAAGCAAGCGTTTGACGTCTATCAAACTCTTTAAAGAGGGTTGTTGCTAGATCATTTTTCTCTGAATTCTTTGCCTCCGTCATATATTTCTCCATTTCATCGGCATTCATCATTAAAAAAGGTTTGCCTACCCCTTGCTTTGGTGCATCGTCTCCAAATAAACCTCCATCCATATTAATACTAGCTTTTACTCGATCATCACGCAGCAACATTTGCATAGCAGTAGCTCCACCATAAGAGTGACCAAACATGCCGATTTTCTTCATATCCATAGAATGATATAATTCTTCGTTCTTTGTTTGGTTAAACTTTTCAAGCTGGTCTAGTACGAAGGTTACATCATCTGTCCATACTGCTATATGTTTATCGAGAGCAGGGATACCGTCATCTAATTGAGGTGAATTTAGAACTGTGCGTCCATCAGGAAATACAGTAGCTGCAGCATCATATGTATGATCTATCCCGACAACGATATAGCCATGGCTCACTAATTCTTCTACTTGAAAGGTATTTTGATATCGATATAAATTCATCCCATGTGAAAACAGTAATACTGGCCAACCAGATTCATTCTTGACTAATTGCGCATCTTGATAGGAATGTGTTTGAATTTTATTCAAATGCTGTAGAGCAAACTGTGGTAAAGGTAAAGCTGTTTGTAGACCAGCCGCTAGCTCTTTCGAATGAGTAGTATAAGGAGCTGTTAACTCATTCTTGTTAACTTCAGCAGGATACCAAATTTGAATCATTAATTCCCTATGATCATCCGGTTCCTTTGTGTATTCTTCAAGCCTTTTTTCATCAACAAGATGGAGGCTTGTTGTTCCGATTTTATATGGTCCTGTCGGCTCTGGAAACGAAAACATTGGGGCAATGATAGGTAATTCAAATACTACATATAACCAAAGGATATAGAAGAATCCCTTTACTACTCGTGTTAGCCAAGATGTAGAGATGTTATTTTTCCAAAAAAAGAGAAATTGAATGCATGGCAGTAAGAGTAGTAAATATGCAGGTAGTATTTGCCATCTATAGCCCTCAATAAACATGTGAAGTCCTGTTATCATCCCAGCACAAATTAATAAGAAAATATTCAATCTATTCCTAGATTTACTAAAAAACAGGAACCTCCCCAGGAGAATGGAGTTTATGCTGATTACAAGTAAATCGAAAAAATTCATAATGTTTCCCCTTTTCCCTATGACATTGATTAAGTATTGTTAGTAGTCTAGCACTTTAACCTTAAAATCCCCTGTTAATTACCTTACTATTTTATTAATTTACAACGCATTCACCTAAAGCCGAAAATTTAGAAGCTAGCAAATGATGTTACAAGAAACATACATTGTACATTTACAAGCCTTTCGTTATGCAAGTGCAATATTTCTTTTAGGTATTTCCTCATATTAACCAAAGAACACATTTTACTTCTTTCAGCAAATGTTTTTTGTATCGAAAGCCATAGCGAAGCTTTATACTTTATCTCACCTACTGGGCTAGGTACTATTACTAATCCTAAAAGAATTGATATAGAAATTACTTGGAACAACGGTGTTCCAGAATTTACAATTCTTGACGGAAAGTTTATAATGTATGAGCGTCAGGGATATCATTATTACGTACAAAATGCGTCACAGACTTGGTTTAATGCAGCAACAGGATCTTTAGCCCAAGCCGGAAGTGCACTTTTAAAAGCGAGAATAACTTACGGAATTTCAGAACGACTACCATTTATTAAAAATATTTACAACACAAAAACAGGTGAGCTTGTTAAGGAGAATAAGAATTTTGTTTCTGCAATGAAAGCTATGGTGACGTATAATACTCCAATCATTGGACCTATCCTTTATACAGCTGTTCCACTTGTAGGCACGAAAGAAATTATTGTTTATATCAGTGAAACAGGAAAAGACAATACTTGGCATTATCGTTATCGTATAGTGGTTGCTAGAGATGGTAGTTATACAATTTCTGTACAATAAATTTGGAATAATCAATTTTATTCATGTTGTACCTACTAAATCGTGTAGATTGAAATTGAATATCAAGAGGTGGAACATGAATAAAAAATTGATTTTTTATAGTTTGTTTTTTATCGTAATGCTGCTTATTCTATTTCTTTATCAAAAATACCCTTTGTCTGAAGCGATAATGCGTGCATTCATTTTTACAGCTGTTTTTTTAGGTGTGCATATTTTATCGGAGAAAATAAAATAATTTTCTTAACACTCATGCTTTGTATATAGAGTTTTCACGAAGCATTTTCTAGAAATTACCCAATTAATTAACATAATATACCACAAGTGGTGTTAATCCCATTTGTGGTTTTTAATTTGTTTATATTTTATTCTAGCCATTTCGTGACCGTAACATTCACGAGTTATTTTCTATCAATTGTAGACTTCTTGTTTTGTTCTGCTAATAAATGAATGAATAATCAGAAAATACTGCGAGCAACAGAAATAGATACTGATCAATCTTTTTTCAAAATGGATTCTTTTTATTGACGTTTGTGGGATTTTTATAATCAAACCTCATTTCAAAGCAACAGCTGTCGTTGCATTAGCACTACGCTATCGCACAAAAAGCATCTGTTCACCCAAAGCCACCTGTGGATGTCACGGAATCGAAAAGGAGTTAAGGAGTTAATAAAGGATACTAGCCTATAATCATTGCATTCATGCGATAACGGCTAACTGACCTGCATCACGAAGGTCTAAGGGCAAAGTCGAATCCTTATCAATAATGCCTCGGCATAATTGATAAGGAATTTTTCATGCGGTTTGCAACTAATCCTTGCCATCATAATCAAAATCCCGTATTCATTAGAAAATACGGGATTTTGATAAATCAGTTTATTAAAGTAACATCTAGTTAGAAACATTTAGATACCAGCCCAAACATCTTTTCCGTATCTCCCCTCAAGCTGTAAAAGATCCAACCAATTTCTTGCCTCTTGGTCACTGACCCCGTGAATATCTTGATATACGTGACAAAGAGTATTTTCAACATCTGGAGTCATTCGACTGCCATCACCACATATATAAAGGTGGGCACCGTTCTCTAATAACGAAATTAACTGAGCTCCATCTTGTTGCATTAAATGCTGTACATATGTTTTGGGGTGACCTTCCAAGCGGGAAAAAGCTGTATGCAAAGATAGTAAGCCGTCTTTTTCTTCTTTTTCTAATTCTGTACGATAGAGATAATCCATTTCTGGATGACGACAACCGAAATATAGATGAGCTTCCCCTAAGTGAACACCTTTTTGCTGTTGGACACGTCGTGCTTGTAAAAATCCACGGAATGGTGCAATGCCAGTGCCTGGTCCAACCATGATAATGGGTGTTTCTGGATTCTCAGGTAACTGAAAATTTGCTTGTGGCGTTCGAATAAAGCAGGTAATTTCATCATCATTATGACGCTGAGCTAAATAATTAGAAGCGACTCCTTTATATTCCCCTTGACCACTCCATGCAGGTCCACTAACAACACCGACTGTAATACTTAGACGATCTGGTGTAACAAGAGGAGAGCTTGAAATAGAATAGTAACGCGGTTTAAGTGCCGGAAGAAGTTCTAAAAAACGTTCAAAACGGATTTCACACGCTTCATATTTTTCGAGAAGATCCAACATTGAAATGCGTTTCTTTAGTATTTGTTCATGATAAACTCCCTCTTCCAATAATGCTTCCAATTCATATTTATGGGGAGGGCAAGCCGTAGATGTCGCCAATTCGCGTATTTGTGCTCGAGTTGCGGCTTCCTGAACTTCTACACTATAGCTAAGAAGGTCAAATAAACGAACAGGACGGTCCAAAGGAAGGTGAGTTACACTGCGTCCACTTGCACTCAGCACCACTTGTTCTTTCCCGTTTAAGCCAAAGCGTTTTAAAATTCGGCTGACATTCGCCTTGCTGTTTCTTGGCAGTACTCCAAGATGGTCTCCTTCTTGATAAGTAACCCCTTCTGGTAAGGCTATCTCGATATGCCGAGTACTTCGATCACTGCCAGTTGCTTGGAGCTCATGATTTTCTACTACAGATGCGTGAACTGCTTCATATGTCCGGGCCAGTGGAGACCCTCCCAGACTACTGACAAACTGCAAACTTAAAGTACTACGCTCTTTCTCCACATTTTTATTGAGCTCCAATCCAAAGGTTTTCATTGCATCAGACCACATGCTTCGTTTCCATTGATCGAGCTGTTCCTCAAAATCACCACTTACATCTCCTTCTCCGCGTTTAGAGAATCTTGTTCCTCCTTTTTGGGCCATTTGCTCATCAATAAATCTTGGTACCTGCTGATAGGTACTAGCCCAGTTATGATCTCCACAACCGAAAACGGCATATTGAACGTCGTTTAATTCATCCGGTTTTAGTTCCTCCAGCCACTGCACAAACTGACCTGCATTACTTGGCGGTTTTCCGTTATAAGAGGAAGTCACAATCAGAACGGCACCTTCTTTTGGCATGCTTCCAATTTGATCATTAAGCGCAGCTACTTCCGTTTGAACACCATGTAAACTAGCTGTGTCCGCAAGTTCTCTGGCAACACCTTCTGCTACCCCTGTATCAGAGCCGTAAAGAACAAGTAGAGGAAGATTATTGATCCCAATAAGTGATGGTATATTCTGAACATTTTGTTCAATTTTATCATCCTTTCGTGTCTCCTCTTTGGGTGGAAGAACGGCAGGATGGATGGCATCTTGATTTCGGGATTGAATCTTAATCTTAAAATCATTTGGCTTTAGCGTTAATGTTTGCTTAACATCCAACTGATAGTTTTGATAATCAATCAATTCAAAATGTTGGAGAAGCATGCCTAGTACAAGAGTTGCCTCGTGGAGAGCAAACTGCATACCGATACATGCCCGCTGACCATTTCCAAATGGCTTATAAGCATGATGTGGTACTTTATCCGGATCTTCGAATCGTTCAGGCTGGAACTCTTCCGTATTTTCTCCCCATGCGTCTTTATCCCGATGCAGCTGTGGAATAAGAACGGAAATACGATCTTCTTTCTTAATTAGGTATTTCCCGCCAATCACCGTATCTTCTTTTGGATAAAGGCTAAATGCTGGAGCGGTAGGCCATAGACGTAGCGATTCATTTAAAATCATCCGTATATATTTAAGTTGCAGAACCTGTTGATATGTCGGAGTGTGACCTGTTAATACCTGATCTACTTCTTCATAGGCTTTTCTCAATTTGTCCGGATTTTTCAATAAGAAATAAATCGCAAAGGATAATAAACCACTTGTTGTCTCATGCCCGGCTATTAAAAAGGTAATGATTTGGAAACGAATATTTTCATCATCCAGTTTTTCGCCTGTTTCTGGATCCTTCACATTTAACATACGAGAAAGTAAATCATTTTCTTCCTGGCTTTCTTTTGCTTTACGTTCAGCAATAATATTATCCACTAAAGAAAACATAGTTTGGATGTCATACTGAAATTGACGTTTCGTTCGCAACATGAGTTTGTCCTCTATATCTAGTCGCTGTAATTGATGCATCGCTTCATCTAGAGCACGAGTCATACTAGTGATAAAAGGATGTGGGGTCTCACGATAATAACTATTAAATCGGTAATTAAAGCCACATAAACCAATCGTGTCTAATGTTAGACGGGTCATATCCTCTGGGACATTCACCACTTCATTCGGATTAAGTCTTGCCCATTTTTGAACAAGCTGTACAGCAATATCAACCATCATGTGATGGTAATCCTTCATGGCTCGTTGACTGAAGGTAGGCATCAGTATATTATGAGCTTTTTTCCAGTTCGGCTCGTAAGTCCAGCTTGTAAATAAACCGTCTCCAGCAAAGGACCGAACCTTTGCTAAAGCACCCTCTGCACTTTTATCGAAGCGTGACTGATCACAAACCTCTTCTACTAGTTCATGTCCAGAAATGACAATGATGCTGTCTCTTAAAGTTTGAAGCCGAAAAATGGGACCATACTCTCCCGCTAGTTTGATAAACGATAGGGTCGGTTTATCTTTATCGATTAATGGGATATTCCCCAGCGGTCCATATGTTTTCGGTTGAGGAATAGTAGACGCTTTTTTTTCCATTAAAAACACACCCTTTCAAAAAAGTATGAAACACAATTTCATACAGAAAGTAAACACCACTATAGTGCACCTAAAGTCCATTATACCCTTCAAGATGAGGGTTATTCGGTGAGCCTAAAAAGAGTCCAACCTTAATGTGTCCCAAATGATTAAGAAAAAATAAGAGGAGAAAAAAGTTTTTAATAATCACTTTTTAATCCTTTTATTTGTTTAAGCTTTTTTTAAGGTATCGATTATTTTGCTATAAGGTTATTCCAATATACTTACAATATAGTTAATGAATAGTGAGGTTTTCTAATGGAAATAAAACGAGTTTCTTTTATTGATTGTATGCGAGGATTTAGTTTATTTGGGATATTGCTCGCGAATTTACTGATTTTTCAATTTGGAATGCAAGGAAAGGAAAATCTAAAGGGCTTATCGCTGCTCGATCAAGGTGCATATTATTTCTTGAAGGTTGTTGTTGAAAGCTCATTTATGCCAATCTTTACATTACTATTCGGCTTTTCATTGATGAAGCTAGTGGAATCTGCACGCCGAAAAGGGAGAAAAAGTAGATGGGTCATTCTTCGTCGAAGCATAGGGCTTATTGTATTAGGATGGTTACACCACTTATTCATTTGGGAGGGTGATATTTTACTATTTTATGGTTTAATGATTCCTATATTAGTTCTTTTTATCAATCGAAAAGCCAAAACTGCATTTATTTGGGCAGGGATATTGTTTGTTATTACTATTGCACTGTCATATGGTCAAAGTGAGGTTTCAAAGAAAGAACAGCAAGAGAAGGATACGTATGCTGCAAAAGAAAGTCATATGTATGCGAATGGTACTTATGCAGAAATATTTGATTTCCGTCTCAATCCAGAGCCATCAGAAACGGAAAAGCCTGCAGAAATCGCTCTTATGATATTGATGGCACCAATTCTTCTTTTACCATTATTTTTAGTAGGCATGGGTCTTGCCAAGGTACGTGCATTTGAGAATATAGAGCAGGAGAAAAAATGGTATATGTTAGGAGCACTTCTTGTACCAATTGGGCTGTTATGCAAGTCTTTAAGTTTAATGGAAAACAATTTTTCTGTAATGCTTTCGATGGGCGGTGCTCAGTTATTATCGTTAGGCTATGTATGTTTAGCTGCCTTACTGTATAAATATTGGCATACCTCTATTATTTCTCAGGCCTTTGAATGTGTCGGTAAGCTATCATTAACAAATTATTTAATGCAATCGATTATTTGTACGACTGTCTTTTATGGCTATGGTTTAGGGCTGTTTGGAAAAATTGGCGTCTTTAATGGCATATTGTTCGGGCTTATTGTCTATAGTTTCCAATGTGTTATGAGCTTTTTATACTTGAAAAAATGGAAGCGCGGTCCATTCGAACAAATTTTACGTATGTGGACGAATTGGTCATTAAGGGGCCGTTTAAAGCAAAAAGAACAAGTTTAAAATGAATTAAACAGGGGTTGGGACATAACAAAAACCGTGAGAAATCAATTTTATAAATGTTGATTTCTCGCGGTTTTTTGAAGAGTTTAAAACCAATTCCGCTAAGGTACTGGCTTCGTATACATTAATTACTTGTAGAATTTTATTCGATTTTCAAGTGGTTGGAATTCTTTTTCGCCTGGTGTTACCGTCGGATTGCCAAATGGCATTTGAGCAATTAGCTTCCAATTATCAGGGATATTCCATTCTTTTTTCACTTCATTGTCAATTAATGGATTATAATGTTGTAATGAAGCTCCTAATCCCTCTGCTTCCAATGCTGCCCATACAACTAGCTGGTGCATACCTGATGCTTGATTTGACCAAATTGGAAAGTTCTCAGCATATGCAGCAAATTGCTCTTGAAGCGATTTAACTACAGCTTCATCTTCTAAGAATAAAACTGTCCCATAACTTGCTTTAAAGGAATCCATTTTTTGTTGAGTACCTGAAAAATCACTATCTCCAACTACTTTTCTTAATGTTTCAGTTGTGATGTCCCATAATTTATTATGTGCCTCACCTGATAATACAACAATACGTGCAGTTTGAGAGTTGAATGCTGATGGAGTATATTTCACAGCGAATTCTATAATTTCTTTAATTCTTTCATCCGATATTTTTACCTCTTTATTAATTCCGTAGTAAGTACGTCTTTCTTTAAGTGTAGTGTAGAAATCTTTTGTCATAATTTTCTTCCTCCCAATTTACTAAATTTCTTTTTACACACATTGCATCTGTCACTTAGGGATTTTTACTTACCAAATCATTTAGAATCTTCAAATGGCTGTTTTATTTTTTAAAACCTCGCCTACACCTGTAAGTCAAGGCCATCATTAGCACTGCTATTTTTTAATCCTTTTGGCAACTTTCCCTACTTATACTATTTTAAGTATTATGCTCCAGGTACATATTTAGTGTTCAAAAAATATGGTATCCAAACAGACAATAGAGTATACAAATGTCTGTGGATTTAATAGGTGCAGGCTAAGCACTTGAAAAGTATGATTTATGAAATTGATTCAACTAATTAAAATACTCAATAATGCCATCTACAATTCCCTGTTGTGTTTTTGCTTGAAATTTTGCTGAATTCATTCTTTTTTCGTCATCTTCGTTAGATGTAAATCCTAATTCAATCAATATAGCTGGTGAGGAATTTTCTTTTAGTACATAGAAATCACTTCCTTGTATACCTCGATTTCGCTTCACTCTTGCTAATAAAATGGGTGGACTATAAGGTTTTGTTCACAAAGTCATTTGCCCCCAGCTCAAAATCAAGTAATATATCATCTTCATACGCACGAGCCGTTAACATAATGATAGGTACATTGGATGTTTTCTGAACCCTTCGACAAATTAACTATCCGTCTAATCCTGGTAACATGTATGTTTTCTCTTTCACAACATTACTTTTTTCTGTATTCCTTCAAAATTCCCAGTAATATTCGGAAAATATAAAAGGCAAAGGAATAGGTTCCAATGCCATTTTGCTTGATTAATTTGATATTTCTAGGAGTATAGAAGAATTTGAACTTTCCTAAAAAACACTACGTACTAATCCCCTATCGATCCTCAACGCCGAACCATTAATAGCAGAAGAAAGTGGGCTACTTAAAAATGTCACAAGATGCGCAATTTCTTCTGGGCGAATGAGTCTCTGAATTATAGAGGTTGGCCGATTTTCCTTCATAAATCGCACTTCAGCTTCTTATAACGTCAAATCTTCATTAGGATATAAGGTATTTATCATAATTCCACGCCCACTGTAAATGTGGAACCTGGCATAATTGTGTTGACGGTTATCTTTGTTTCTTTAGTCAGCTCACCTAAACTACGAGAAAGTGAGAGCTGCATCTTCTTCATCGCGCTATAATGAGCTTATTTCTTGTGACAACATAATAGCTGCTTCGCTCGCAATAAAAGATAAGAACCCTGAACCAGCATATCCCCTTCAGAGAGTTAACTATTGGAGTATATAGATTGTTGAAGAATGAAAATAAAGGCTTAACAGATATCTTTCTATGTTAGACCCTTAGCGAGCCACGGAAGCCTCTAGCCGCATAGTAGGAATCTGCTCCATTATGGTACACAAAAACAGTGTCGTAACGATAGTCACAAAAGAGGGCCCCACCGAGTTTTCTAATATTTACAGGTGTTTGGACCCAGCTTGATGTTTTCAAATCGAAATTTTCAAGTTTCTGCAACTCGCGGTATTGCTCTTCCGTTAAAAGTTCAATGCCCATTGCAGTTGCCATATCAATAGCATTATTTTCTGGTTTGTGTTTTTTTCTTGACTCTAACGCTTCACGATCATAACAAATACTTCTGCGACCTTTAGGACTTTCTGCTGAACAATCATAAAAAATGTATTCGTCCGTCTTATTATCATGGCCAACTACATCTGGTTCACCGCCAGTTACTTCCATTTCATTAAGTGACCACAGTTTTTCAGTATTTGCTTCGAGCCTAGCTTGTACTTTAGCCCAGTCAAGATCTTTATGGCGATTCATATTTTTCTCAAAACGTGCTTTCAAAGTGCTAAGTAGTTCCTCCCGTTGTTCTAGTGATAATTCCATATTACTCTTAGTCATATCATTTCCCCTTTATTGTTTTTAATAAGTTCTTAATTAAACATTAATACCAGTGGCTAAAACTCTAAATGTCAAAATATCCGTGTACATTTTGCTAGTCTAAGTATGTACACTTTCGCTGATTAACTTACCTTCTATACAAGTTCGTAAATAATCACAACTTGACACGGAGTCTTTCCTCTCATGATTCGATAGCCTAGAATCTAGCTATACCAAGGGCTTCTAACCGGCTTAAGGCTATCTTGCCCACCACTTCTTATAATTACTTCTCTTAATTTTACATTATTTTTTTTGAGATTTATTGTTTTTTCTAAAAACAATAAATTTCTATAATAAAGGAATATGAGAAACTAAAAATCGTTATGGACTTAGGAATCTTAGCTTCGCCCTTGACTCCTATAAAATTTACTTGGATTATAATTAATTCATTTTTTAAATATTCATTATCAATAGTTCCCCTTTTTAACAGCTTGAATAATAGCTGAGACAATGTAATTTTCTAAATCATGATGGGGTTCCCATTCACGGATAAATTCTTTCGACTCATCTTTTGGTATGATTGAGATATTTATAAAGCCTGCATCTTTTAAAAGTGCTTTGTATTCTTCAATCGAAATGGCACCAGAAACGCAACCAGAATATAGATTCATATCTAATAAATAACTCTCTGGTAAGGCTGTCGTTAACACAACATCTGAAATTGCTAAACGACCAGCTTTTTTTAAAATACGATAGGCTTCTTTAAATACCTGTCGTTTGTTTGGCGATAGATTAATCACACAATTTGAAATGATAATATCAGCAGTATCATCCGCAACCGGCATATGTTCTATTTCACCTAAACGAAATTCTACTTGTTCATATCCAGGTTTTTCTGCATTACGACGTGCCTTAGTTATCATTTCAGGTGTCATATCAATGCCAATTACCCGTCCTTTTTTCCCTACCTTTGGTGCAGCCAAGAAGCAATCGAAGCCACCACCTGAGCCTAAATCGACAACAATTTCTCCAGGCTTCAAGTTCGCAATAGTTTGTGGGTTGCCACAGCTAAGCCCCATATTAGCTCCGTTGGGGATAGAAGCTAGTTCCTCTTTTGTATAGCCCATTTTCTGAGAGATCTCTTCAATGGAAACATTTTGATTATCTTTTGGATTACAGCAACTAGGAGCTAACGTACTGCATCCCTGTGTATTTTCTAATTTCAAAGCAACTTTCGCATAGCTTTCACGTACATTTGTACGAATATCATCTTCTCTTCTCATTTAAAATCCTCCCTTAATGGTTAAAATATTTTTTCTGCCAGCGTAACGCAACCCATACAAGTCCTATTAGTACTGGTACTTCAACGAGTGGTCCGATTACAGCAGCAAAGGCCACTCCACTATGAAGCCCAAAAATACCTACAGCTACAGCAATGGCTAATTCAAAATTGTTACTAGCTGCTGTAAATGAAAGGGCTGCGGTGACCGGATAAGATGCCCCTGCTTTGTGTGAAGAGAAGAATGAAACAACAAACATGACTACAAAGTAAATAAATAATGGAATCGCAATTCGCACTACATCGAGTGGTAGTTCCACTAATTTCTCACCCTTTAAAGCAAACATCATGACAATCGTGAAAAGAAGAGCTATTAAAGTAAGTGGTGAAAGTTTGGGTAGAAACTTTTCCTCATACCACTGTTTCCCTTTACTCTTTAAACTTATCCATCGTGTTAGGAAACCAGCAGCAAATGGTATGCCTAAATAGATAAGGACGCTTTTAGTAATCTCCAACATTGAAATAGATACATTGAAATTATCTAAACCAAACCAACCAGGTAATATATTTAAGAAAAAGAAAGCAAAAACTGAATATGTCATGATTTGAAAAATGGAGTTAAAAGCAACTAAACCAGCAACATATTCACGGTCTCCACGTGCCAGATCATTCCATACTATCACCATTGCAATACATCGAGCTAAGCCAATCATAATGAGTCCAGCCATGTACTCTGGATAATCACGTAAGAAGATGATTGCTAAAAAGAACATTAAGAATGGTCCAAGCAACCAGTTTTGAAATAGTGATAGTAAAAGCACCTTCCAATCCTTAAACACCCGCCATATTTCCTCATATTTCACTTTCGCTAATGGTGGATACATCATGACAATTAGCCCTAAAGCAATTGGTATGGACGTTGTGCCAATAGACATGAACTCTAGTACTTCACCAATACTGGGCATTGTGGCACTAATTAAAACACCTACCCCCATTGCTACAAATATCCAAAGAGTAAGATAACGATCTAGAAAAGATAGCTGTTTAGTTAAGGATTCATTATTCATTTATTCCTCTCCTTCATGGCAACAGTCTGAGACCCAATTACACCTATTTAAAGGCTGAATTTGTTCTAAAATACCCTGCATAAGAGGCGTTTGATCTTCCACCAATCGATAATGCTTCCAAGTCCCTACTTTTCGTTCAATGATAATGCCTGCCTCCTTTAATTTTCGTAAATGCTGACTAACTGCTGGTTGTGAAATCCCTAGAACATCCACAAAATCACATACACATACCTCCCCGTTTTTCATACATGCAAGTAATTTAATGCGATTCAAGTCAGCTGCTGCCTTTAATTGTTTTTCAATGTGTGTATTGTCCATGTTTTTGCCTCCTTTTATATAACCATTTACTTATATATAACTTAGAAAAATAGAAAACCATCACCAAGTATTGTTCATTAAATTTGTATATAACTATATACTTATATTATGGGTTGGAAATCAAAATTACAATAGGAAATTATTTATTTTAATGATACATACATAATATCTACATTATTTCAGACTCCCTACCAGTCAGCAGATCAGATTAAATACTTCATTGATAGCTATTCAAAATCATCTAACAAAAGTTTTACGGCCCCCTGCTCTTGAGCAAGAATTATGAAGAAACTCCAACAAACGGTTCAGTTCCAGAAGATTCCGTTTAGTTCCAGTTACTTTTTCAAAAAGGATACGTTGGAAGATATGTGCCCTTCAGCCAACTATATGATAGTAATATGCCAACTACCTTTCCGATTCAAAGAGAGTTTCTTTGTTTTTACATTTTTTTTAAAGAGGTTAATTTTATGAACCCAACTTTCGCACAGCAAAATAGGAAGACAGGCCTTGATATAGTTATGCAAACCTTTAATCAAAGCCTCTCCCCTCACATAGAAAGAGATTGTGCTACTGCCACAAACCCTTTTACCCCTTCACGTAGCTGTATTTCATTTACGTATGAATAGCTTAAACGTATCCAGGATGATAATTGCTTTAATGGATCACAAACTTGACCTGGCACAAAGGATATAGATTGCTCAATACTTTTGCTTAATAATAATTCAGTTGGAAGTGTATCTGGAAGCTGCACCCATAAATTAAGACCACCTTTTGGACTGATCCATTTCCAATCTGTTACTGCTAGCTCTTCCTCCATGATTTCCTTTCGGATCTGAAGGGCAATCCGTATTTTCTCTAGGTGCTGCTGCAATCTTAGTGATGAAAAGTAATGGAGAAAAATTTTTTGATTGAGAAGCGGAGAGCCATTATCAGCTAATGATTTTACTGTTAGTAGTGCATTCATTAAGGATGAGGGACAGATAACAGCCGCGATTCTCAAACCAGGTGAGATATATTTACAAAAGCTTCGGATATAAATGACGGTCCCAGCTGCATCATAAGTGTAAATTGGTGGTGGCGGGGCATGATCAAAATAGATGTCGTGATAGGCATCGTCCTCAATGATTAAAAAACGATATTGTTCAGCTAATTCTACTAATTTTTTGCGCTGCTCGATGGAAACAGTATAACCAGTCGGGTTATGGAATGTTGGGTTAAGATAAAATAGCAGTGGTTTATATTGTTTAATATAGTATTCAACTTGCTCTAAATCGTACCCGTCTGGATGGATATCAACCGTTACAATCTGTGCTCCCTGCGCTCTAAAAATATCAATTGCAGCACTGTAGCTTGGACGTTCAAATAAAACGACGTCTCCTGGCTTAATAAAAGTTTGCGCAATTAAGTGTATCGCTTGCTGTGAGCCTGAGGTGATTAACAGATTATCTGCATGGATGTGAGTTTTATATTGATTGATAAAATATTGAGCAAGTGTTTCACGTAACTCCAAATCACCTTGCACCGTAGAGTAGGTTGCAAGTACTTTTGGATAAAGGTCAAACACGTTCTTCACATATTCTGAAAAATAATGATTCGGCAAAAGATTGGGATCAATTAATGCCTGAGAAAACTGATAGGAAACAGGAGTTTGATGGATTTCAGATAAATGATTTTTTTGTACATAGGCAGAAACAATTGGATTGTCTAGGTTTAGGTACTCAAGATTTTTCTTCCCATTTGATTGTACAAAATAGCCTGATTTATCTTTTACATAAACTTTGTCATGTTGTTTCAGTAATTGATATGCCTTTAAGATGGTTAATCGATGAACATTCATTTCACATGCTAATTGCCGTACGGAGGGAATCTTTTCATGCTCTTTCCATTCTTTTCGTTCTATTCTTTGAAGTACATAATCGTATACTTTCTTAAAAAGATAGTCTTCATTTCTAATTGCTTTCCTCACATCGATTCCTCCTTTTCAAATCGATTGTACCACGTCCCAAGCTAATCTGTTCTATCTTTTTCAATCTGTTCTATCCGCTGTCTTTTATGATAGAAAAAGAGGAGGAGTTTTATATGGTTATTATTAATTATTTCTTTATGTGTTTGATTTTTGGAACGACATTTTTAGCGATAAAAATTGGTGTTGATGCAGGCGTGCCTCCATTTTTATCAGCTGGACTTCGTTTTTTCATTGCTGGTTTGCTGCTATTTAGTTTTATGGTGTGGAGAAAGAAAACGACAATAAGGTTATTATTTCGGAAAGAGATGTTTTTTACAGGAGTAGGTTTAACCTTCGGGACGTTTGCCACATTATACTGGGCAGAACAGTATGTAACATCAGGGATTGCAGCGGTCTTATCTGCTACAGGTCCAATGATGATCATCATTATTCAGACATTCATCTTGAAGCAAAAAGGAAATAGGAATTCATTCATTGGTTGTATCGTGGGAGTCATTGGTGTCACGCTCTTGATCTTACCTAGCTTTTCAATTGAGATTAGCCCCTTCTGGATGATTGGTTGTTTCGCTATTATACTGGGTGAAGCTTTTTATGCATCTGGAACGATTTATACGAAGCATGTCATCCGAAAATTTGAAGCGACATCACCGATAGCTTTAAATGCAGCCCAAATGATGCATGGTGGGATTCTATTAATCATTTTGTCATTTTTTACCGAGAACATTCAGCTTGATTATCTTTTAAGTCCAGCTTCCATTGGCTCTTTTCTTTATTTAACGATTGTTGGTTCAATGATCGGCCATAGTATTTATTATTGGCTCGTCTCACGGACAAATCCTGTTTTTCCTTCTACATGGCTGTATATTTCACCTTTAATTGCCGTTATGCTAGGTGTTACGTTCTATCATGAATATATTTCTTGGCTAACTGGTATAGGAACTTTGACGATTATTGTAGGAACGGTTTTAGTCAATTACGAAACATTACGGAAGCTACATTGGAGGAAGGGTACTGTTCTTCAGGATGTCAAAAATTAACCTGCTAGATTTTCATAAACTTTAATCAAATTATCGTGTTCTAATGGTGGATAAATCCATAAAAAGTTATCTTTCAGCATTGTCGTATCCTTCAGATCAACCTCTTTTTTTCGATCGGGTAATCCAGTTGCTCTTATCTTTTCACATTTAATGAACATTTAGGAAATCTTGAATCTACTGTCAAATGACATAGATATAACAAAAGGGAATTTATTTACCCCCATCCACAACAGGATGGGGGTATTCGTTTTGGTGGTATTTATCGATATTGCGGATAGTGTTAATTTCGCTGGTATCCCTTGATTTAACTATATAATAGTATATCTTGTTGAATGACCAAAGCCATATTAATCTGATTATTTTTACATTTGTTGATATAAAATTGTTTGAGCAATCCCAATAAAATACTCTGATTCAACAATTATATGATTTAAAACAACTTTAGCTGTTGAATTGGTACTAATCGGCTTACTTTCATCTATAAGAGAACGACAGAAATTAATAAATTGTTCACTCTGTTGAAGGCAAAAAGAAGTAAGCTGCAAAATATTCTGGAAAAGAGTTTGAGAAACTTGCCCCTGAGAACGATTAACGGTCTCAATATATCTAACTACTTGCTGATGTGTCTGAGCAAATGCTTTTTCCCACTCCTTTAATGCCTCGACATATTCTTGCTCTAGATCTTTTACAAGTTCTCTGATAACAACAGTATGTTCTTCTTCTTGGTGTTTCCAAAATTCGGCTTCATCAAGAACACGTAATGGCATCTGATTTCCATAATAAAACTGCATGAATAGTCCTCCATTCTACTAATCTTTTATATGTATACACAATAGAGGCAGAAATAGAACTTTGGAATGGATTTTCCCCCCATGAATGAGACTTCCCAATATACAGATTAAAGCTCAAACCCCTTTTTAATTTCTTCTACATCTCTTTTTGAGTAGGCTTCTCCCCCTGACCACTTCTCAAAAATAATTGTAAAGATATATGAAACTTATAGATTCAAAGTTGGAGAAAATATAAAAAATAAGACATATATCCCTGCATATCTAATTATTTCATATATTATTAGTAAATTCACCCATGTTTGTTGCAGATATTTTACACAGATAAAATTAAGGTTTCAATTTTACTGAGAAGAAGTAATTAGTAATATTAATGAAAAATCACGCTTATATTTTTCATGCTATTCTTACTCTAGTCAAAGGCGAAAGCTATTTGAAAGGAGTAAGTTTAATTGAAGAAAAAATGGTTACTACCAATTTTTGCATCCTTTGTACTCTTCACAGGAATGGGTATAAATGATGCTAAAGCAGCGACAATAACAGATTTATCAAATACAGCAAAATCATATATTGGCATCCCGTATAAATATGGAGGTACAGATATTAAGACAGGCGTTGACTGCTCGGCATATACACAATTAGTTTTTGCTAAGTTAGGAATTTCATTAGAGCGTACTTCAAAAGCTCAGTATCAACAAGGTTCTTCTATATCTAAAGACCATTTACAGACGGGAGATCTTGTATTTTTTAATACATCAGGAGACGGTGTTTCACATGTTGGAATATACATAGGTGATAGCAATTTTATTTCTGCTACTACTAGCTCTGGGGTTAAAATAGATAAAATTAATGACCCATACTACTGGGGATCTCGTTACATAGGGGCAAAACGTATTGCAAACTTCTCTGAAAATGAAATTGGCGAAGTAAAAAACGCAGAAATAGATTTTAGCATTTATGCGTCACGTGGAGAGGTTGCTCTTCGACTTGCTGAGATATTACATTTAGATACAAGTGATACAAACTCAAGTTTCCCTGATGTTAAACCATCATCTAAATATGCAGGTGCTGCTGGGGCATTAAAGAAAATTGGTGTCTTTACTGGTGATGAAAATGGAAAATTCAATCCAGGTTCCTCTATTACACGCGGTCAATTGTCAAAAGTTTTAGTGGAAGCATTTAAATTAAAACAACAAGGAAATGCACAGGAATTCGCAGATGTTCTCAGTACACATTGGGCATCTAATTATGTAGCCATTCTCTCCTCTAATAAAATTACGGTAGGTAAGGGAGACGGGACATTTGGAGTAAACGATAATGTAACATTGGTTCAATTAGATACCTTTATCGAGCGACTAACTAAATAACTTTTTAAAATGGCGACTCCTGTATGATGGAGACGCCATTTTCTTTAGTACTCGATTCAGGAAAATTTCTTTTAAAGGTTTTATCTCTTTATGATATATAAGTTGATCTATTAAATGGTAAATTTAGGTTATTTAATATTCAACGAATCCCACTAAGAGTGAAAAAATGGAGATTTCATTATTCAACATCTTACATATTTACGTTTGAAACCTAACCTCCCTTTTTCTACTTCTTTCTGGATACTTTCGTATGCGTGTAAAATAGTGCTCTTTTTCTTGTCTCGTTTGAGCTCGACTGGCCCTACTTCTTTCGCAATTTCGAGTGCCATACCATGTAGTGGCACATATGAAATCCCAACAGTGTATAGAAAATTATTCATAGCTGATTTCGTTCGCTCCGGAGCTTGGTGAATCGTATTTTTTACCATTTCAAGCATGTTGGCAATTTTACTTTCTGAAAATTCAACATCAGCTCGATTTCCTAAAAGCCAACAGTAGCAGCTCCAACCAGCCGACATTTTTAACTCTTCCCCACTAGTAATCCATAGATCTGCAACTTCTTGTGCAATATCTGCTTCCGCTAAAGTAACGGCTACCACGTAATCCGATAGCATATAAAAATATGCAGCATCTATCCAACGATTATAATCTGTCAGAGTCATAGCATTTGAATCTGCAATAATACCCGCGAGGTACATGGCATCGTAGTTGCCTGTCGCATAAAGTTCTTCTGCTAATGCTTGATCAATTTTTATTTTCTTTGCAATCGGCTTCATAGCGCCTGTTGCTACGCCAAAAAGTGGTTCATGTGCCCCAATGGACATGTATATTTTTTTAGTTCGTTCCTTACCTAAGGCTTCAAGCTCCTGCATAATCATTGCTACATTCATCTTTTAGCACTTCCTTTTTTATGATTATCCTTAGCGCCTTATTCTTATTTTAATAAGGGTGAGGATAAACTTATTCCTTGTCCCCAATATTCCTTGCCAATCCAATGGCTAACTTCTGGATGACCAAACTGCTCAAAACAAGGAATATGCCAACTACCTTATTTTTGACAATAATCGTTTGCTTAATAATAACCTTATTGTTA
>Ga0213828_1000524_pt1 | contig 36321 bp, 34 predicted proteins | sample MC6MC0897MG_FD_180664 | JGI IMG/M metagenome (GOLD analysis project Ga0213828, IMG submission 180664) | Enriched soil aggregate microbial communities from Iowa State University, Ames, United States - MC6-MC0897-MG | ecosystem: Environmental > Terrestrial > Soil > Unclassified | place: USA: Iowa...
TTTAAACCCATCTACCACAGATTAAATGATTTACACGAATTTATGTGTTATTACCACGGATAAACGATTCAACAAATCAACAAGTAGACAATTCAACCAGAACAAACACCAAGCAACAGCACCAAACATCCCACACCCATCATCTCCACATTTTCCCTATTCAACTTATAAAAAAAATTCTATCTTTGAACAAAATTAGCTAAGCATAACATAATATGAAGCAGACCATAATCATTACCGGTGGCGCCGGATTTATCGGATCCCACGTAGTACGTGAATTTGTAACAAAATATCCCGACTATACCATCGTAAATCTTGATGCATTAACGTATGCCGGAAATCTGGAAAACCTGAAAGATGTAGACCATTTACCAAACTATAAATTCGAAAAAACAGATATCTGTGACGCACAGGCGGTATTGGAAGTGTTTAAAAAACACATGCCAACAGGTGTAATACATCTGGCTGCAGAATCACATGTAGACCGTTCTATTGCCGATCCTTCGGCATTTGTAATGACCAATGTTATCGGTACGGTAAACCTGTTGAATGCAGCTCGTGAAATCTGGAAGGACAATTACGAAGGTAAGCGTTTCCACCATGTATCAACCGATGAGGTTTTTGGTGCGTTGGGCAGTGAGGGTTTATTTACCGAAGATACAAAATACGACCCGCATTCACCATATTCGGCTTCAAAAGCAGCTTCAGATCATTTTGTACGTGCATATCATGATACTTACGGAATGCCGATGGTATTAACCAATTGTTCCAATAATTACGGACCAAATCATTTTCCTGAAAAATTAATACCACTATGTATTCATAACATTATCAACAACAAGCCGTTGCCTATCTACGGAAACGGAAAATACACGCGTGATTGGTTGTTTGTTATAGATCATGCAAAAGCAATCGACTTGGTTTTTCACCAAGGTAAGCAAGGTGAATGCTACAATGTGGGAGGTTTCAACGAATGGCAGAACATCGATTTGGTTAAAGAACTTTGTAAGCAAATGGACCATAAGTTAGGTAGGGAAGTGGGTACGTCAGAACAATTAATTACCTATGTAACCGATCGCCCTGGACATGATTTACGTTATGCGATAGATGCTAGCAAAATCAATAAAGAATTAGGTTGGTACCCAAGTGTTACTTTTGAACAAGGGTTGGCAAAAACAATCGACTGGTTCATGGACAATCAGGAATGGTTGAACAATGTAACATCAGGCGATTATCAGAAATATTACGAAGGACAGTATAAATAGTTAAAAGGTGACCAAGTAACCTAGAAACGAAGTAACTGAGTGTACGATGTAAATTGAAAATAATATATTTGATATTATTTTAATTTATTTACTATGAAAAGTCATAAAGATTTAATTGTTTATCAAAGATCGCTTTTGTATGTTAAATCGATATATAATTTCACGCAAAGTTTTCCAATAGATGAACGTTACGGTTTAACTAGTCAAATACGCCGAGCAGCTGTATCCATACCAAGTAATATTGCGGAAGGTGCCGCAAGACAATATAACAAGGAATTTATTCAATTCTTATATGTCGCTTTAGGATCTTTAGCAGAAGTTGAAACACAAATAGAACTTGCTTTTTTGTTAGCATTTAGTGATTCTATTGGTAAGGATGAACTGTTAAATGAAAACGCATCAATCAGAAGAATGTTATTAAAATTAATACAGAGTCTACAAAAAAATAATTAATACCGTAGTGTTACTAGTTTACTAGGTCACTACGTTACTATATCATCACATGAACATACAAGAAACAAAATTAAAAGGCTGTTTTATTTTAGAACCACGCAAGTTCGAAGACGAACGCGGGTACTTTTTTGAAAGCTTTAACGAAAAAACATTCAACGATTTAACACAAACCAATACTCATTTTGTTCAGGACAATCAAAGTTATTCTAAGAGAGGAGTAATACGCGGTTTGCATGCACAAGCAGGTTCGCACGCACAGGCAAAGTTGGTTCGTGTATTAAAAGGTGAAGTGATTGATGTAGCTGTTGATGCACGTCCCGATTCCTCAACTTTTGGTCAGCATGTAGCAGTAAATTTGTCGGCAGAAAATAACAGACAGTTGTTTGTACCACGTGGATTTTTACATGGTTTTTCGGTATTAAGTGAAGAAGCCGTATTTTTCTATAAATGCGACAATTTCTATAACAAAGAATCAGAACAAGGCATCTTATATAATTCACCCGAATTGAATATAGATTGGGGAATAGAAGCAGGAGCAGAGATCGTATCCGAAAAAGATATCATCTTACCAACGTTCAACGAATTGTTTAAGGTTCAATTGTAGAATTTTTTAATTGATTATTTGAAGAATTGTTTAATTGATTATTTGAAGAATTGTTTAATTGATTATTTGAAAAATTACGCATCAGTTGACCAAATCATTGGTTCACCGATTCATCAGTTCATCAATTCAACATAAAAGATAAGCTCATGGGAAAGTATCATATTTATGCATTTGAAAAGTTAGATATTTATCAGCTTGCTTTATCATTAAGTATTTAAATTAGTACATTGGTTAAATCTTTTCCTAAGGAAGAACAGTTTGATTTGACAAGACAACTAAAAAGAGCAACAGATTCTATCAGTTCTAATTTAGCAGAAGGATCAGGCAGATCTTCGAATCTAGATCAAGCTCATTTTATAAATATGGCTTATGCATCAGGACTTGAGGTAATTAATCATTTAAATTTGTCCTTTCGGTTAAATTATTTAGCAGAATATGATTATTGTAAATTAAGATTGTCTATAGATGAGGTTTTAAACAAGTTAAATGGTTTGTACAAATATCAGATTAATCGAAAAACGAATCTTAAAGATCAATCAAAAAATAAATAGTAAAGTAATCAGATCAACAGATTAACACATAATCAGGTCTTGTCCCGTAAACGGGATCATCAGTTCATCAGTTCATCAGTTCATCAGTTCAACATATCATCACACATCATGAAAATACTAATCACCGGTCGTCATGGCCAGTTAGGATCCGAATTATACGATTTAAAGGATAAATATCCACAATACCAAATGGTCTTTGCTGACCGTGAGGAAATGGATTTAAGCAATCCTGAACAGATTATCGAAGTATTAAATACCGAAAAGCCAAACATCATTGTTAGTGCAGGTGCGTACACCGCAGTTGATAAAGCCGAAAGCGATCAGGAATTATGCGATGCCGTAAACCATATCGCAGTAAAAACAATAGGTGCGTGGGCAGCAGACAATAATGTGAATGTAATACATATCTCAACCGATTATGTGTTTGATGGTACCAGTGAAACACCGTTAAAGGAAACTGATGAACCGGATCCTATTAATGTTTATGGGTTGACCAAATTACACGGTGAACAAGCGTTGCGTGCTTCAAGTGCTAAACATGTCATCATACGTACGGCTTGGGTTTATTCAACATATGGAGCCAATTTTGTAAAAACAATGATCCGTTTAATGAGCGAACGTGAAGAGATAGGCGTAGTGGCAGACCAGATCGGTACGCCAACCTACGCACGTGATTTAGCTCAAGCTATTATGGATATTATTAATGCACCAGAATTTGTACAAGGAGTTTATCATTACAGTAACGAAGGAAAAATCAGCTGGCACGAATTCGCAACAGCGGTAAAAGAAATAAAAGGTTTTAATACCAAAGTAAATGCCATAGGAAGCGATGCATTTCCCACACCGGCAAAACGTCCTAATTTTTCATTGTTAGACAAGACAAAAATAAAAGAAGTATACAAAGTATCTGTTCCTGAATGGAAAACAAGCCTACAGGAAATGCTGGGTAAATTATAATAATAAACGGAGTGACGGTTCAATTGTTACTCCGTTTATTATTTTGATGACCTCTCTGTTCTAAAAAGGAATTGGCTTGTAACACTTACACGATTCAACAATTCACCTATAGTAACGTACACCATCCTATAACTGTAAAACTATTCGTTTTTCTTCAGTGTTAGTGCGTCTTGTGGGAATTTTGCTTCAAACTTATTATTTTCTTCAAACCACATAGTGGTAACAATTCCTTTAAAAGGTGATTTTTTTCTCGTTACTGCATGAATATTTTCTGCAACTGTAATAGTCATTTGCGGTCCGCCGCTGTTTAGGGTTACTACATCTCCAATTTTAAATTTGGGTTCCATATCAATATTTTTATAATGAGTTGTAGAAGCCGCAAACTTTATACCTTTTAATCATTTTTATGGCATAATGACATAAATAGATTTGTAGTTTAACATAAAACTATTGGTAGCGTAAGCTATTTAAAATGGTTAAGATAGATATGGATTTGAAAAAAAGTTCAACATGTAGATCACCACAATATAAAGCATCTATCACCCATCGTCACACCGTCTTTGCTAACTGTCATACCGAGCGGAGTGGAGGTATCCATCAAAAAACTCTACAAAGTATCACTCTTAATCGGTCCCTAAGCCAATGGTTGCTGAGTTGATCGAAGCATCGAAGTGCAGAGTCTCCTTAATGAAAAGGCTAATATATCTATCACCTATAACTTGTTCCTTAGTCACTGTAACCATTTCATTTCCTTTTATAACCATATAACTTTTTAACAGATTACAATTGAACAATTAAGCCTTTCAATACCTAATATAAAACTTTAAACTCCCTGTCCCGAAATATCGGGTCAACCACAGATTAAAAGATTAAAAGAATATACACTAATGTAAGTTTATTTCAAATTGTATTTTTAATTGTCTATGTATAGGCCATAATCTAAATTATAACGTACTCCTTGATCTTACCTGATCCGCCTCCTCAAATGACGACTTTGCATGGATTAATCATATATGATCAATAACTTTTATATGCTGTAAGTACGGCATTTATGCATTACTGATGCGGCACTAATGCGGCATTGATAAGATACATTGTTAGGATTGATATTGTTGTATACTGCATTAATGATGCACAATAAAGATTAATATATTATTAGTGTATGTATAATTTTCATGCTATGCAGAATGGAAACTATTTTATCTTTCAGAAGGGATACCATTCATTTGAAATGGCAATTTAATCAAAAAAAAACTAAAATATTATTTTTACAAATACTGTAGCGATTGATTATTTGTTGGTGTTTATTTTTAGTAAATTTAAAGTAAAAGTTATTTAATTTCTACAAAAGGCTAAAAATTTTAAAGAATTGTGTTAGTTCTTCATTTAGAATTCAAAACTTCCCCTAGTTATCGATATCTACTACAGATTAAAAGATTCACACGAATTAATGTATTAATTTCACGGTTAAACACATCTTGTCTCGATAGTCATCGGATCATCGGTTAAACGATTCAACAAATAAACAAATAAACAAATAAACAAATAAACAAATAAACAAATAAACAAATAAACCAGAACAAACACCAAGCACTCAGCACCCAACATTGAACTTTAAACCTTAAACCACTCATCACACGAATTAATCTACTTACTCCGTCACCATTCCCTTTTCCCCTTATACCTATCTAACTTTTTAACCAAATAGCAGTATAATGGCACCCAACATTAAACTTTAAACTTTAAACCACTCATCACACGAATTAATCTACTTACTCCGTCACCATTCCCTTTTCCCCTTATACCTATCTAACTTTTTAACCAAATAGCAGTATAATGGCACCCAACGTGAAACTTTAAATGTTAAACTTTAAACCGCCTCACCAGAGATTGAACGATTTACACGAAGTAATCTACTTACCTGTAACTATTTACATTTCTCCTTTTACCTTTTACCTTTTCCCTTTTCACCACTTCATCAATTCATCCTAAAACTAACCACAGATTAAAAGATTCACACGAATTAATCTACTTACACTATCATCTGGCATCCAGACCTAAAAAATTCAACCAGAAATAACCCGCCAGCACCAAACATCCTGCTTATTCACAATTCATCAGTTCAACAAATCAACGAATAATCAGTTCGACAGTTTCCATCCTCCATTCGCAAAAAATATCTATATTTGAAAACTAAAAAGATAAATTGTGAAAAACATATTAGTAACAGGCGGCTTGGGTTACATCGGTTCACATACGGTAGTAGCATTACAACAAGCGGGATTTAATGTAGTTATAATAGACGACCTTTCCAATGCACAGTTAGAGGTATGGGATAAGATAACGGGAATAACCGGTATTCAGCCTGTATATTATAACATCGATCTGAAAGATTTTAATGCGGTTAGCATTTTCTTTCAATCACATAAAATCGACGGAATAATCCATTTTGCTGCGTATAAAGCGGTGGGCGAATCAGTAGAAAAACCATTAATGTATTACCGTAATAATTTAATGGGGTTGATGAATGTATTGGAAGCTATGGATGAAAATAAGGTTGATAATTTCATTTTTTCATCCTCATGTACCGTTTATGGTCAGGCAGATACAATGCCGATTAATGAAACGACCCCTTTAAAACGCCCGGAATCTCCGTATGGCAATACAAAGAAAATGGGCGAGGAAATCATTGAAGATTTTGTAAACGCTACAGGTAAAAATGCTGTTGCGTTACGATATTTTAATCCGGTCGGTGCGCATAATTCGGCTACAATTGGTGAAGTTCCCAACGGGATTCCAAATAACCTTATTCCGTATGTTACACAGACAGCAATGGGAATCAGAGAGAGTTTGGGAGTATTCGGTGATGACTACGAAACTCGTGACGGTACAGCAGTACGTGATTATATAGACGTAAACGATTTGGCAGATGCGCATGTAAAGGCAATGCAGCGCTTGTTGGAAAGCAAAAACAAATCTAATCTGGAGTTTTTTAACCTAGGTTCAGGTAACGGTTCAACAGTATTGGAAATTGTAACCGCTTTTGAGCAGGCAAATAATTTAAAGATCAATTACGAAATAAAACCGCGTAGAGCAGGGGATATCGTACAGGCGTATGCCGATTATTCCTTTGCAAAAAATGAATTAGACTGGCAACCAACCACCCCATTGCAAACCTCAATGCAGACTGCATGGAAATTCCAACAGCAGTTAGGTTATGTAACTGATTAATACTTTTTAAAAATTATATAAACATCAAGGTGTATCTGTTGTAAATAAAATATCAATCAAAATAACTCTGTAAACTGTCACTCTAAGCTTGACTCAAACCCGAGCTTGCGAACTGACGAAGTAGTCTTCTTCATGAAATACTAATAGACTAATCTATCACCGGTTACTTTTACTTGGTTACTATATCAATATTTCATTTATAACCATCTAACTTTTTAACAGATAAGCAACTAAACACATCCTGTCCCGACCATCGGGATTAAACCAATTCACCACAGATTCTATAATTTACACCAATTTGTGTATTATTACCACGGTTAAAAAATTCAAAATTCAAAAATTAAAAAATTCAACAAGAACACATACCCATAACCCTGCAATAAACATCCAACAAATATTAAACCGTTCAACAATTCAACATATATCACTACATTATACATTAAAAGCACCCGAACCCAACACCCAACTTTAAACCACTCCACCAAAGAGTAAAATGATTTACACAAATTAATCTATTTACTCTGTGATCGAGCATCCAACACCCAACACCCAACGTTAAACCTTAAACTTTAAACCAATAGGGCTACGAATTAAAATGATTCACGTGAATTAATATACTTACTCCGTCACCATTAACAATTCCCCTTTTCCCTTCCATTATTACCAAACTGTAAATTTTTCTCCAAATATTTGTTTTATAATTCAAAACGAGTACCTTTACTGCTCATTTTAACAAAACATGTTAGACCTGTTAATTACATCAAAAACACGTATTAAACTTTTGGTAAAGTTCTTTGTGACTTCTGCCAATTCAGGGCACTTACGTGGTTTGGCAAGTGAGTTTAACGAATCAACAAACGCCATCCGTAAAGAGCTGAACCATCTTTCAGATGCCGGTTATTTGGAGAAAAAAGAGGTCAGTAACAAAATTGCTTATGCAGCCAATGTACAACATCCTATGTTTAAATTGCTGCAACAGGTAGTTCATAAGTATCTGGGCTTGGATACCATAGTGGAACAGATATTGGAACGAATGGGCGATGTTAGACAGATTGAACTGGTAGGTGATTACGCAAAGGGAATAGACAGCGGAATCATAGAAATAAATATTACAGGAAATATCATTAATACCGAATATACCAAAAGCATCATTCCTAAAATAGAAGAAATTGTAAGTCGTAAGGTGTTATTCCATTACGACAGGGAGTTGTCAGAAGACGGTATTGTGTTGTTCGGAGAAGTATAAAAATTTAAAAGATTATTTACTAATTTTCGTTTATAATAATTTCACCATATAACCAAAAAGAAGATGAGATTCAAAATTGAAGATTTTTTTGCTAAATTAAACTCCATCCAGTGCTTTGATAGTATTGAATTTCGTTCAAGGTTTCAAAAGATCTGGTTGAGATACTTAGCTGAAAAAGATGAAAATATTGAAAAAGAATTGTTACGCTTAATTTTTGAATATCAGAAATTCATCGCTAATAAAAATTAAAATAAATATCAGATTAAGATTACGGACTTGAGAGTACTTGAACAAACGAAGAAATCTTAATGAAAAGACGTTATTTTACCAAAATTGAAAATAATTTATGAAAATAGGAATAACTTTTAGTGCATTCGATCTATTGCATGCTGGTCACATAAAGATGCTGGAGGATGCAAAGCGTCAGTGCGATTATCTGATTTGCGGTTTGCAAACTGATCCTACAATAGATCGTCCGAAAAAAAACCAGCCTGTACAAACTGTTGTAGAGCGTTATATTCAGTTAAAAGCATGTTCTTTTGTAGATGAGGTAGTTCCTTACGCAACAGAACAGGACTTGGAAGACATTTTGCGTTCGTTTAAAATAGATGTACGTATATTAGGTGATGAATATAAAGACAAAAATTTCACAGGTCGTACCTATTGCGAAGAAAAAGGCATCGAATTATATTACAATTCCAGAGACCACCGCTTTTCAAGCTCAAGCTTACGTAAAGAAGTAGTCGAAAAAGAAATTATAAAGCTCGCGGAATAACAGTGGTCAGTAAATTCGGACACTGAACGTAGCCGAAGTGAAGAAGTATCTAAGTTAACATTTTATAAAATAACTGAATCTTGTCCGACTTATCGGATCAACGGTTAGACAATTAAACAAAAAACATGAAAGGAATAATCTTAGCCGGCGGATCCGGTACCCGTTTACACCCATTAACGTTGGCAGTTAGTAAGCAAATGATGCCGGTTTACGATAAACCAATGATTTACTATCCGTTATCAACCTTAATGTTGGCAGGTATTAGTGAAATACTCATTATATCTACACCTCACGACCTACCACATTTCAAAAAATTGTTAGGAGATGGTTCTCAAATCGGTTGCCGTTTTGAGTATGCCGAACAACCGAAACCGAATGGTCTGGCACAGGCATTTGTAATTGGTGAAGAATTTATCGGCACCGATAAAGTAGCATTGGTATTGGGCGATAATATTTTTTACGGTAGCGGTATGAGCAAATTGTTGCAGGACTGTACCAAAGAAGAAGGCGGAGTAGTGTTTGCATACCCGGTTCATGATCCAGAACGTTATGGTGTGGTTGAGTTTGATGCAGATAACAACGTATTGTCTATCGAAGAAAAGCCGACACAGCCTAAATCACATTATGCAGTGCCAGGATTGTATTTTTACGATAATTCGGTTGTAGAAATTGCTAAAAATATTCAACCTTCAGCTCGTGGCGAATACGAAATTACCGACGTGAATAAAGAATATTTAAGGCAGGGAAGATTACGTGTCGGTGTTTTTGATCGAGGTACCGCTTGGTTGGATACAGGTACTTTTGCATCTTTAATGCAGGCAGGCCAATTTGTACAGGTAATCGAAGAACGCCAAGGTATGAAGATTGGTGCTATTGAAGAAGTGGCCTATCGCATGGGTTATATAAATAAAGAACAGTTAATAACAGCCGCCGAACCACTAAAGAAAAGTGGGTATGGTGAGTATTTATTAAAAATTAAATAATAATTTAAGTTTATTATAATAGTTAAATGAAAAAAATAGCAGTTATTGGTCAGGGGTACGTGGGTTTACCTCTTGCAATTGAGTTTTCTCAATATTTTCCTGTTTTAGGTTTTGATATTAATCAGGAAAGGGTAGAAGAGTTAAATTCTGGTATAGACAGAACTTTGGAAGCCGATCTTGAAAAATTAAACTTAGGTATCGAAACAGCAAAAGCTACTAATTTTTCTAAGGGTTATAAGTCCTCGTTTAGTTTGGAAGATTTGGCACAAGCACAGATATATATTGTTACTGTACCAACACCTATAGACAGATTTAATGCACCTGATTTAACTCCCCTAATAAAAGCTTCCGAAATGATCGGTAAAGTACTTAAAAAAGGAGATATTGTTATATACGAATCAACCGTCTATCCAGGGTGTACAGAAGAGGATTGTGTGCCCCTTTTGGAAAAAAACTCTAACTTAACTTTTAATAAAGATTTCTATGTTGGCTATTCTCCAGAGCGTATTGTACCTGGCGACAAAGTAAATACATTAACAAGTATTAAAAAGGTCACTTCTGGTTCAACAGAGGAGATTGCTGAAGAAGTAGATCAGTTATATAAAACTATTATTACGGCAGGTACCCATAAGGCACCAAATATTAAAGTAGCAGAAGCTTCTAAAGCTATAGAAAATGCGCAGCGTGATGTGAACATATCCTTTGTTAACGAGTTAGCCTTAATTTTTGACAGAGTAGGCATTGATACAAATGATGTTTTAGATGCTGCTGGTACAAAATTTAATTTTTTAAAATACAAACCGGGATTAGTCGGTGGTCATTGTATTTCTGTTGATCCTTACTATTTGGCTCACAAAGCAACGCAGTTGGGATACCACCCAAATGTAATTCTTTCAGGACGACGTGTAAATGATTCGGTTGCAGAATTTATAGCTTCAAAGGTTGTTAAACTAATGATAAAAAAGCAAAAAACAATTTGTAACTCCAATGCTTTAGTTTTGGGTATCACTTTTAAAGAAAACTGTCCGGATGTTCGTAATACAAAAGTGGTCGATGTTTACAATGAATTAAAACAGTACGGATTAGATGTAGATGTTTATGATCCATGGGCAGATAAAGAAGAAGTAATGCATGAATATGGTGTTTCATTATTAAATGAAATACCAGTAAAACGTTATGATGCAGTTGTTTTGGCTGTAGCACATAATCAATTTATTGAAATGAATATCGATGATTTGAAGAATAATCAGGCAGTCGTTTTTGACATAAAGGCGTGTTTGGATAGAAATTTGGTAGACGCAAGACTGTAATGGATATTTTTACAAATTTTATTTCTAATATTAAAAATAACAGGAAGGTGTTGGAAAATTATTTTTTCATGACTGTTTTTCAGATATTAAATTCATTTTTCTATTTATTAATCTACCCTTATTTAATAAGGGTGTTGGGACCTGCAAGCTATGGGGTTTATTTAGTTGGTGTGAATATAGCATCATATTTTCAGACTCTTATTACTTTCGGTTTTGATTTTCCTGCATTGAAAGCTGTTTCACTTTCAAAAAATGATCATGATCAGATTAGTAAGACATTTTCTATAGTATTATATGCAAAGATTGTATTATTTACACTTTCATTACTTATATTTGGAACTGTTTTACTTTTCGTAAATGAATTTATTGATAATGGACTAATATATTTGGTCTGTTTTATAAACGTTTTTAGTTTAGTTCTATACCCACAATGGTATTTTCAGGGGCTACAACGAATGCGTATAGTTACGGTAGTGCAACTTTTTTTTAAACTGCTCTCTTTACCACTTATTTTCATTTTTATAAAGAATGAATCAGATATCATAATTTTTGCAATAATAACCGTGGTATTTAATCTTGCTTCATCAATATATTTGTTTTGTGTTATAATATTACAAGATAAAATAAAAATTCTTGTCCCTAGTAAGTGTGAGGTATTTAATTGGTTGAAGATATCTTCTCCCTTTTTTGCATCAAATTCTGTAAATACACTTAAACAACAAAGTACTACTACAATAATTGCTATTTTTTTTTCTACAAAAAATGTAGCATATTATGATTTAGCTCTTAAAATTTTTCAGGTACCGACATTAATCACAGCAAATATTAATAGTGCAATCTTTCCAAAATTAATTACTGGTGTTAATTTTAATATTATTAGAAAGGTTTTACGGTACGAATTTCTACTTTGTGCTATTGTTATCACTTTTTTAATCATTTTTGGTAACAAAATAATATATGTTTTAGGTGGTATTGAAATGTCCTCTTCTTATCCTCTTCTTATAATTTTAAGTTTCAGTATATTTTCGATAATTGTTGGTGCTATAATGAGCTTCGTATTTATACCTTATAATATGTATAAAGAAGTATTCTATAATCAGGTAATTGCAACTTTTTTTTATTTTTCAATAGTTGTAGGAGGTTTATATATTTATAGAGACATAATAATAATCCCAATATCAATTACTATTTCTGTTTTCATTGAATTAGTGGTTGTTTTTTATTATTTTAATAGAGTTAGGGGTAAAGGTTTAATACAATAACCAATACAAAATTATATGGAAATACTAGAGTTAGCATTTTTTATTTTAACAATATTAATATTAATACTTTTTTCAAAAGATTATAAAAGATCATATGGATCATGGTACATAATTTTTGTTTTTGCCTATATTGTAGCAACTCGAAGTATTATGGTACCTGATACAGATGCGTATCTCAGTTACTTTAATATTGAAGATACAAATTTGAAAGAATACAGTAATATAGTTACATTTGAGTATGGTTATCGATTTATAACTAAGGTGTTAAAATATTTGCTGAATGAAAGCACATTATACTTTGGAGCTATATGTATTTTAAACATGGTACTTATGAAATATGGCGGCAGGAGATTGGTTAATAGTTATAATGTATCAACAACTGAGGAAAAAAGTAACAAAATCATATATATATCACCGTTATTTTTAATCCTTTATATTTCATTCTTTGGTATTTACCTTAATGCAATAGTACTGAGAGTTGGGTTGGCGTTCTCTCTAATTTTTCTAGCAGCAACATTCGCTTTAAACTACTCCATTGGTAGAATAATTAAGTTAGCAATTATATTTCTTATTTGTACTGCAGCATACCTTATACATTCCACAGCAATTTTTGGTGCAATCATTATGATTTTGTTAATATTTTCTAACCAAAAGAAAAAGGAGTTCTATATTTCATCTTTGATTATTATTTTTCTTATTTATTTATTCAATTTATCAGGACCATTAGGCGTGATTATGTATAATTTAATTAGTTCTACACAATCAGATATAGCTTTTTTTAATAAAGTTGGTGGATATGATTCAGGCTACGGTACATTTGAAGCTGACGGATTTTCTTTGAAATTCCTATTTTTCTGGATGATGAGTTTTATTTTGTCATGGAATAAGGATGAAAATCAGGTTTATTATAAATTACTAAACATCCTCATAATAGGTGTTTTTTTGCATGCAATTTTTAGATCTGTCGTCCTTATTGAAAGAATTACAGACTATTTTACTTTTTATAGTATACCATTATTTTACTTATTTTTAATTAAAAAATCAAAAATCTCATTCTGGATATATTTATTTGCTTTAGTGATTATCCAAATAGTTTTTGTCTTAAGAATTACTAACTCATATGTTACTTACTAATTATGGAATTTGAAAATTATAAAATTATGATTTTTACAAGATCAATGAATTATATCTTGTATAAAGCTAGTTCAAATACAATCACACTACCTTTTCCTAGAAAAAGGCTTACATATACTACTGCAGAAGGTTATCTGTATGAAATTCTAAAGTATGACATTGATTTTGCAATTAATATTGATGAAGATGCATTTGTAATTGATAATTCCGCGTTATTAGATCTCTTAAGGTACGTAATAAAAAATGATTATGTAAACTGTGGTGTTAGAGATGGAGGAGCATTATCGATCCGTAATGGAAATCCTATTGTTACGAACCCATTTTTTAATATATTAAATGTAAAAAAAATAAGGCAAAGTTTTACAATAGATATAGTGAAAGAATATGTTAAAAATAAAGTAGATTATTCTCACTACATTCCTACTAATTTAATGTTTGAATTCAATGTTACTGATGATTATGAACCATTTTATCCATTTTTTATTTGGTTGAATACTTCATATAAAACATTGTATTTAGATGCACGGCAAGATAATGATGGATATACAACAGTTGTTTATAATCATAATAATAAAATTGTGCTGTATCATTCCTGGTATTCTAGAATGTTTGGTGTTGATCAGTTTCACACTAAGAGAATTCTTAATCTCTATAATAAATGTACAACTAAAAGTTTAATTTTCTCTATTCGAGAAAAAATAATAATTTTATTTGAAAAGTTTCTAAATGAAAAAGTTATTCCACAAGTGCTTCCCATAAGAAGATATGTATTATCAAAAATCAAAAAGAATGATTAAATTTTCACTCATAATACCTATTTATCAAGTTGAAGAATTCTTAGATAAATGTCTTGAAAGCTGTATCTCACAAGATTTAGCTATTGAAGAATATGAAATAATAATTATCAATGATGGTTCGAAAGATAACAGTCTTCAAATTGCTGAAAGATTTAGAAGTCTTAATCAGAATATATATATACATTCTCAAAAAAATAAAGGTCTAAGTGAAGCAAGAAATGCAGGTCTGCTATATGCGAGCGGCAAATATATTTGGTTTATTGATTCTGACGATTGGGTACGAGAAAATTGCCTTAATGAACTGTTCACAATATGTGAAGATAACGATCTAGATATCTTGCACTTTAATGCGACTGATAATTCAAAAGAAAAAGTAAGTGTACGTGAAGAAAATCAAAAGTTTTATAATACTATAATTTCTGGAAAAGAGTATATTAAACGAAATAAATTTATAACATTTCCTGTTTGTTTTAATATTTTTAAGAAATCATTTCTAGATGAAAACAAAATTCACTTTAAGAGCGGTGTTTTTCATGAAGATAATGAATTTAGTCCTAGAGTATTTTATTTTGCAAATAAAGTTTCTTTTAAAAAGAAATCTTATTATAATGTCTATCACAATCCGAACTCAATTACTAGAAAAGTAAATTCAAAGAAATCTTTTGATTTGTTGATAATAATAGACGCAACCTACGAATTTTTAAAGAAAAATGTTCTCGAAGAAGAGATTAGGTATAAATTTTATAATTATATGGGGTTAGCTTTTAATGCTGCGGTTGAAAATATCATTTCGGCGTCAAATAACGATAGACGGCTTTTTGCTTTAGAGCTTATAGATAAAAAAGAGATTATTAGTAAAATAAAAAAATCAACATTACTACAATACAAAGCTCAAATTATAATGTTTGAAATTAGTATTTTATTGTATTTAAATTTTTATACATTGATAAAGAAAAAGAAACTTGTTAAATGGTAGTTGTTTATTTTAGCATAATTAATATATTAAATTTTTAAAACATTTATAACTTTTAAAACTAATGATAAATGAGTGATACTAAGATTTCTATAACGATTATAACAAATATAGTTACAACTTACCGTGAGGGATTTTATGATCGACTAATGAAGAGGGAAGATGTTTTAGTTAAGGTTTATTGCCAAGATTCAATACCAGGAATGAACCTCACATCAATACATAACAAATATCGTGAAAATATTCAAATTGTAAAATACATATGCACGAAAGGCGAAACTATAGGATTACAGTTCTTACCTCTCTTTAAAATTATAAAAGAATCAGATGTTATTTTTTTTGATGGTAATCCCAGAGTTTTGTCTAATATTTTTGTGGGTATGTTGTCATTATTTTTTAGAAAAAAGAAATTTATTATCTGGACCATGGCTCATTCATACGGAGCTAATAAATTTACAGAAAAAATTCGGTTAAAATGGACATCATTTTTCAAGAATATTTTTTTATATACTGATAAAGAAATTAAATATTTAAAAAAGAAGGGATTCAAGTTCAATTACATGATAGGAATGAATAATGGCTTAGATCAAGATAAGATAAATAAAGAAAAAGAAAAATGGGATAAAAAATCATTACTTAGTTGGCAAGAAACTGAAAATCTGTCAGATAAATTAATAGCTGTATCGGTCGCACGATTAACTGCTAAAAATAAATTTGAACAAGTAATTTTAATTATGCCTGATATTTTAAGAGAATATCCTAACTTTCGCTGGTATATAATTGGAGATGGTCCTGAATTAAAAATGCTAAAAAAGTTAGCTCTCAAATTAAATGTTGCACAAAAAATACACTTCGTCGGATCATTATATGATGAATCGCACATTGCACCTTATTTATTAAGTGCTAAATTTTTTATTCATCCCGCTTCTATTGGATTAAGTATTATGCATGCTTTCGGTTATGGTTTACCTGTAATTGTTAATGATGAAGAATATATGCATGGTCCAGAATATGGTGCTTTTGAAAATAAGAAGACAGGATATAATTTTAAATCTAATAACTTACAAGACTTAAAAGATAAAATTATGAGTATTATCATGGACGAAAATCATCGTAATATAATGGTTAATAATTGTTTGGTATTAGCTAATGAAAAATTTAATGTAAATGTAATGGTAGAACGATTTGTTAAAATGGCTAATACAGCTAAATAGTTATGAAAGTTTTTCAAATAAGTAGTGAGTTAAATAGTGGTTCAGTTGGAAGAATAGCTGAGCAAATTGGTGAACAAGTTTTGAAGCAAGGTTGGGAAAGTTATATTGCATATGCTAGGGATAATCAACCAAGTACATCTAAAATTATTAAAATAGGGAAAAAATTAGACATCATTAAACACGGAATATTAACAAGAATTACAGATCGCCATGGCTTTGGTTCTAAAAAAGCGACACTAAAATTAATTGAAAATATTAAAGAAATAAAACCAGATATTGTACAATTACAGCATTTGCATGGATATTTTATAAATATTGAGATACTTTTTAATTTTTTAGCGAAAGCAGAAATACCGGTTATCTGGACGTTTCATGATTGCTGGTCATTCACAGGGCACTGTGCTTATTATGATTTTGTTGGTTGTAATAAATGGCAGACTAATTGTAATACTTGTCCACAAATTAAAGAGTATCCAAAGAGTTTTGTTGATAATTCAAAAAAAAATTTTAACGATAAACGGACTATTTTTAAATCTAAAGATAACCTAACTATTGTTCCAGTATCGAATTGGCTTGGTGATGAAACAAAAAAATCATTTTTTAATAATAATAAAATTAAAGTGATACAGAACGGAATAGATTTACAAAATTTTTTCATTCAGGACAATAATTTGCTTATTAGGGAAAAATATAATATAAAAAATAAATTTTTGGTTTTAGGTGTGGCAAGTCCTTGGAGTGATAGAAAGGGTTTAAAGTATTTTATTGAATTAGCGAATCGTTTAGATTCTCGCCACCAAATAATGTTAGTAGGTTTAAATAGAAAACAAATAAATAGTTTACCTCAAAATATTATTGGATTGGAAAAAACTGATAATACTAGACATTTAGCTGAACTCTATTCTGCAGCAGATGTCTTCTTAAATCCAACGCTTGAGGAAGCTTTAGGCTTGACTAATATTGAGGCATTGGCTTGTGGTACACCAGTCATAACATTCAATTCAGGAGGATCTCCTGAAACTATCGATGAAAAAACAGGTGTTGTTGTAGATAAAGGAGATGTTGTTGGCTTAGAAAAAGCTATTTACCAAATACGTCAAAAGAGTAAAGATTTTTATCAATCAGAATGCAGAAGACGTGCAGAACTTCATTTCGATAAAAACAAGTGTTTTTATAAATATATTGAATTGTATAAAGAAATTTTAAATCTAAATTGATTAATTTTGTTAAAAAATATGAATAATAGACCATACCAAATATGCACCAAAACAATAATGGATACTACCGATCCAAACATTGTTTTTAATGAAAAAGGTGAGAGTGATTACTACACCAATTATATTGAAAATATCGTTCCAAATTGGCATACTGATCAAAAAGGCTATGATGAATTAATGAAGATTGCTGATAAAATAAAAAAAACAAGCAAAAATAGTGATTTTGATTGTATTATTGGTTTGAGTGGAGGATTAGATAGTTCATATGCTGCTTATGTAGCTAAAGAGATCATGGGATTACGCCCGCTTATTTTCCATGTGGATGCTGGTTGGAATACCGATAAAGCTGTTGGAAATATAGAAAAATTGGTAAATGGTTTAAATCTAGATTTATATACGGAGGTAATCAATTGGGAGGAAATGAAAGATCTTCAGGTTGCTTTTCTAAAATCGCAGATTGCTGATCAGGATCTTCCTCAAGATTATGCATTTTTCTCTGGTCTATATAAATTCGCAAAGAAAAATAAAATTAATTATGTATTAACTGGTGGTAATTATTCTACTGAATGTTGTCGTGAACCAGAAGAATGGGGAGGTTTTCCAGGTATTGATGTAAAATTGGTAAAAGATATACATGGTAACTTTGGTAAACGACCTTTGAAAACGTTTCCGCTGGTTGATATTTTATCGTATAAAATATATTATAAGTATGTTTTAGGTATGGAGGTTTTTAAGCCTTTAAATCTTGTTCCTTATATTAAGGATGATGCTGAAAAATTACTTTTCGAAAAATTTGGTTGGGAATCGTTTCAGCATAAACATCATGAATCTCGTTTTACCCGTTTTTACGAAGATTTTTGGCTTCCTCGTAAGTTTGGTTATCAAAAAAGAAAGGCTCATTTTTCAAGTTTAATTTTGACTGGACAAATGACAAGGGAAGAAGCATTGGAAAGAGTTTCAAAACCAGAATTGTCAGAAGAGTTTTTGATGAAAGAGTTTGAATATGTAGCAAACAAACTTGATCTGACCACAGAACAACTTCAGAAAATTTTTGAAGGTGAGAACAAAACGTACAAAGATTATAAAAATAAAATGGGAATCATAAAGTTTGGTGCACAGGCAATGCAGAAACTAGGTTTGGAAAAAAGATTGTTCAGATGATAACATTGATTGATTATGGTGTAGGAAATATTAATGCTTTTGTAAATGTATACAAGAGGGTAGATGTTCCTGTGAAAATTGCAAAGACAAAAGAAGATTTAATCGGAGCTGAAAAACTGATTCTGCCAGGTGTAGGTCATTTCGATCATGCTATGACGCAGCTAAATAATTCGGGTATGCGTGATACTTTGGATAAACTGGTGTTGGTGGATAAAATTCCTGTGATTGGAATCTGCGTAGGTATGCAGATGATGGCTAACTGCAGTGATGAAGGAACTATGGAAGGTCTGAAATGGATTGATGCATCTGTACGAAAATTCGATGAGGCAAAAATTAAGCAGGTTACCAGATTACCTCACATGGGTTGGAATGATGTTAAACCCGTAAAAGATCTATCGCTGTTTAATGGTTTGGAACAAGATGCCATTTTTTATTTTTTACACACCTACTATTTCGAATGTAATAACTCGGATGATGTAATGGCAGTTACTGAATATGGAGGGGAGTTTGCATCGGCTGCTCATCATGAAAATAAATACGGAATACAGTTTCATCCTGAAAAAAGTCATTCTTATGGAGAAACTTTACTGCATAATTTTGCTAAATTATAGTGTATGTTAAGACCTAGAATTATACCAAGTTTATTAATTCAAGACAATGGATTGGTAAAGACTGTTAATTTCAAGAATCCTAAATATGTAGGGGATCCGATTAATGCCGTAAAAATTTTTAATGAAAAAGAGGTAGATGAATTGGCAATTTTTGATATTGATGCAACGGTTAAAGGGTTAGAGCCTAATTACAGTTTAATTGAGCGTATTGCTAACCAATCTAGAATGCCTTTATGCTATGGCGGTGGTGTAAAAACGGTGGAACAGGCACAAAAGATTTTTGGGTTGGGTATTGAAAAAATTGCCTTGTCTTCATCTGTACTGCAAAATCCGAAGTTAATCACTCAAATAGCTGATAGGGTAGGCGCTCAAAGTGTTATTGTAGTTTTAGATGTAAAAAAGAAGTTGTTAGGTGGATATGAAGTATATACACATAATGGTAAAAAAACTACAGGAATAAATCCTTTTAAGTTTATTGAAGAAGCACAGGAATTTGGAGCCGGTGAAATTGTAATTAACTCTATTGATCAGGATGGAGTGATGAAAGGTTTTGATATGTCTTTAATTGATAAAGCGCGAGAAAGATCATCTTTACCAATGACAGTTCTTGGTGGAGCTGGAAATCTGGATGACATAAAAAAAGTGATTGATAAGCATAAAATTATTGGTGTAGCTGCTGGTAGCCTTTTTGTTTTTAAAGGAAAGTATAAGGCGGTGTTGATTAATTATCCTAATAAATCTGAAAAAGATTTACTATTCAAATAATATTTATGAAAATACAAAATAAAGTTTTACTAATAACAGGCGGTACTGGTTCTTTTGGTACTGCAGTCCTTAATCGTTTTTTACTGACAGATCATTTCAAAGAAATCCGAATTTTTTCTCGTGACGAGAAAAAACAGGATGATATGAGAAACTTGTACAAAAACGATAAAATTAAATATTACATTGGTGATGTACGAGATTTTTCAAGTGTAGAACCGGCTACAAGAGGTGTAGATTATATTTTTCACGCTGCTGCTTTAAAGCAAGTACCATCTTGTGAATTTTTCCCAATGCAGGCGGTAAAAACCAATGTGGAGGGTACACAAAATGTAATTCGTGCAGCTACGGCCAACAAGGTGCAAAAAGTAATATGCTTATCAACTGATAAAGCTGCCTATCCTATAAACGCTATGGGTATCTCTAAAGCAATGATGGAAAAAGTAGCGGTTGCAGAGTCAAGAAATACTACCGAAACAGTAGTTTGTCTGACTCGTTATGGGAATGTAATGGCGTCTCGCGGTTCGGTAATTCCATTATTTTTAAATCAAATTCAAAAAGGAGAACCGATTACGGTTACAGATCCAAATATGTCACGTTTCTTCATGTCATTAGAAGATGCGGTTGATTTGGTGTTGTTTGCTTTTGAACATGCAAACCCCGGAGATTTATTCGTTAACAAAGCGCCTGCAGGTAGCATCGGCGATTTGGCTAAAGCTTTGATTGAATTAACAGGTAAAGAAGTTCCTGTGAAGGTAATTGGAACCCGTCACGGGGAAAAATTGTACGAAACATTATGTACGCGTGAAGAAATGGCGAAGGCAGAAGATATGGGTGATTTTTACCGTGTACCTGCAGACAACCGTGATTTGAACTACGCTCAATATTTCTCTGAAGGAGAAGAAGAGATTGCAGTAATTGAAGATTATCATTCTCATAATACGGAACAACAAGGGGTTGAAGGTTTAAAGAAATTGATTTCTACATTACCATTAATTCGTAAAGAAGTTTTTGGCGAAGATGTGATGCAATATCCTTATTAAATAGTAAAAAAGGCAAAGGTCAAAAGTAAAAAGGTCAAAGTAAAGAAATTAATGCTGTTAGAAGGAAAGAAACATGAGGACGAGAGAGGTATAATTACTTTCAACAATGAATTTGACGCGTCACAAGTTAAAAGAATATATACCATTGAAAATATATCAAACCATTTTATTCGTGGATGGCAAGGTCATAAAATTGAACAAAGATGGTTTGCCTGTATGAAGGGAAGTTTTGAGATTTCTGTTATTGAGGTTGATGATTTTGAAAACCCTTCAAAAGATTTAACAATATGGAAATATCTTTTAAAAGATGATGTTTTAACTTATCTGCATATTCCATCAGGTTGTATTACAGCGATTCAAGCAAAAGAAGAGGAGAGTAAATTACTTGTATTAGCTGATTTCAACTTGGGTGAAATTGATGATGAGTACAGATTCTCAATAGATTATTTTAAAAAAGCTTTATGAAAAAAATAGGTATTACAGGTCAAGACGGTTTCGTTGGGAAACATTTATACAATACATTGGGTTTAAATCCTGATCTTTATGAATGTATTGAATTTAATATAGAATATTTTCAGAACGAAGAGTTAATGAATGATTTTGTGTCAAAATGTGATGTGATTGTCCATTTGGCTGCAATGAATCGTCATCCAGATCCTGAAGTTATTTACAATACCAACATTAAGTTGGTAAATAAATTGATTAAGTCTTTAGAAAATACAAATTCTAAAGCGCATGTTTTGTTTTCTTCTTCTTCACAAGAAGAAAGAGATAATCTATATGGAAAATCTAAAAAAGAGGGTAGGGAACTGTTAATTAATTGGGCAGAAAAATCGGGCGGAAAATTTACTGGATTGATCATTCCAAATGTTTTCGGATCATTCGGACAACCAAATTATAACTCTTTCATAGCAACTTTTTGCCATAAATTAACACATGGAGAAGTTCCTCAAATAGACAACGATGGAGAAGTAAATTTAATTTATGTGGCTGAATTAGTTCAGGAAATAATAGATCAAATTCAATCTGAAACAAGTAATTATTTTTACGAGATACCATTTACTTCAACCAAGAAAGTATCAGAAGTTTTAGCGTTATTAAATGATTATAAAACGAAGTATTTTGATGGTGGAGAGATTCCAGTAATCAACAATACATTTGAGCATAACCTATTTAATACCTACAGATCTTATATTGATCACAAAACACATTTTCCAGTTAAATTTACGCAACATACAGATCCTCGTGGAGCTTTTGTAGAGGTAATTCGTCTAGGAATTGGCGGTCAATGTTCATTTTCTACAACAGTTCCCGGAATTACGCGAGGTAATCATTACCACACAAGAAAAATCGAAAGATTTGCAGTAATCAAAGGAAAAGCCTTAATTCAGTTAAGAAAAATTGATACTGATGAAGTGCTTGATTTTTATTTGGATGGAACGGAACCTGCTTATGTAGATATGCCGATTTGGTATACACACAATATAAAAAATATCGGTGAAGAAGAATTATATACCATTTTTTGGATCAACGAAGCTTTTAATCCTGAAAATGCAGATACCTACTTTTTAGAAGTATAAATTGTTAATTTAAATAAAATAAGCTGAAAGTAATAGCTAAAAACTAACAGCCAAAAGCTATATGAAAAAATTAAAAGTAATGACGGTCGTAGGAACCCGTCCGGAAATTATAAGATTATCAAGAGTATTAGACGCTTTGGATGCTTCTGAAGGTGTGGAACACATTATCGTTCATACCGGACAAAATTATGATTACGAATTAAACCAAATCTTTTTTGAGGATTTAGGACTTCGTAAACCTGATTATTTCTTAGAAGCTGCTGGAAAAACAGCTACAGAAACCGTAGGGAATATTTTAATTAAAATTGATCCATTGTTGGAAAAATTAAAACCAGATGCTTTTTTGGTTTTAGGTGATACCAATTCTTGTTTATGTGCTATTCCTGCAAAGAAAAGACATATTCCTATTTTCCATATGGAAGCAGGAAACAGATGTTTTGATCAAAGGGTTCCAGAAGAAACCAACCGTAAAATTGTAGATCATACTTCAGATATTAATCTGACGTATTCAGATATTGCTAGGGAATATTTGTTGAGAGAAGGTCTTCCTGCAGACAGAATCATAAAAACAGGTTCGCCAATGTTTGAAGTTTTAAATCATTATTTACCTCAAATTGAAACTTCTGATGTTTTAAGTAAATTAAATTTGGAAGAAGGTAAATTCTTCGTTGTATCATCACACAGAGAAGAAAATATCAATTCAGAAAAGAATTTCAGAGGATTAATGGCTTCTTTAAATGCGATTGCTGAAAAATATCAATACCCTATTATTGTTTCTACGCATCCGCGTACGAAGAATATGATTGATAAAATGCAGATACAAATGCGTTCTGAAATTCAGTTTTTAAAACCACTTGGTTTCCATGATTATAATGCATTACAAAAAAGAGCTTATGCAGTATTATCAGATTCTGGAACAATTTCGGAAGAATCATCTATATTAAATTTTAGGGCATTAAATATCCGTCAGGCTCATGAAAGACCCGAAGCAATGGAAGAAGCTAGTGTAATGATGGTTGGCTTATCTCCAGAACGTATTTTACAAGGATTAACTCAGGTTTTACAACAAAAAGTGGGTGAAGAAAGAAATTTCAGACTGGTAGCCGATTATTCCATGCCTAATGTTTCGGAAAAAGTGGTAAGAATTATTATTTCTTATACAGATTATATTAAAAGGACTGTTTGGTCAGAAGAAATTTAAGATATGAAAATTGTAATTTTAACACAAGAGGATTCTTTTTCGGTTCCAAGAAATATTGAGAAACTTATCAAGCTCAATTTTGTAGAGATTTTAGAAATAGTAAATATAAATACCAAATCAAGTCTTGTGAATAAAAGAGATTTATTTATTAAAGGCTTTGGATACGCGCAAACTGTAAAAATGGGTTTGACAGTTGGTAAGCATAAGCTTATAAACATGATAGATCTTTTATTTGGATATAAATTAAAAATTCAACCGCGAAGTCTAAAAGCTGTTGCTGGTAAGTATAATATTCCGTTTAATATAATTCTGAATCCGAATGAAGAAAAGTTTTTATCAAGAATGGAAGATTTGTCTCCAGATATTATAGTTTCATATTCAGCACCAGTTGTTTTTAAAGACAAACTACTAAGTATACCAAAAAATGGTTGTATTAATTTACATTGTTCTTATCTCCCTAATTACGCTGGTGTAATGCCTAGTTTTTGGACACTTTATAAAAAAGAGAAATCAACAGGAGTAACTGTTCACTACATGGATTCAAAGATTGACAATGGAAAAATTTTAGGTCAAGAACAGGTAAAGATAGATGCTAATGAAACCATGAAAACTCTTATTGAAAAAACAAAAGAAATTGGTGGTAATGTAATGTGTACTGTAATCAAAAATATTAATAATGGCACGATCGAGACAAAAGACAACCTTATTGAAAAAGGTAGCTATTATACATGGCCAACAATTGAAGATTTTAGAGATTTTAAAAAAAATGGAGGGAGATTGATATGAAAAAATATGCGGTACTTGGAATGGATGTAGAAGATTGGTTTCATCTTGATTATTTTAATAAGAAAGAGTGTGATACTAGTCAGTCAACAATGGATGGGTTAGGTATATATTTAGATTTACTTAAGCAATATAATATAAAAACAACCTTTTTTATTGTTGGTGAACTTGTCTCGAAGTATGAAAAAGAATTAAAACGGATTATAGCTGAAGGCCACGAAATTGCGCTTCATTCTTATTTACATGTTAGACCATTAAATCTGAATATAGAAGATTTTATAAAAGATACAGAAAGAGGATTATTTATATTGAAAAATGTTTTAGGTATTGATGCAAAAGGTTATAGAGCGCCATGCTTTAGTTTAGACAGAGAGAGGTTAAATATTCTTAAAGACAAATTTAATTTAAGCTATGATTCAAGTAAAATTAAGTTTGATTCTCATGACTTATATGGCAGAATTGATTTGGATGGCTTTCAAGAATTGAGACCGGATGTCTACCAAAAAGATAATTTTTTTGAATTTGAAGCCAGTACTGTAGAAGTTTTTGGGAAAAGTATTCCAGTATCGGGTGGAGGTTATCTCCGGTTATTCCCATGGTTTGTTACAAAAATTCTTTTGAAGAAATATTTGAAAAGTAGCGGAAACTATTTCTTTTACATCCATCCTTTTGAGTTTTCAAAAAATTATGCAATAAATGTGCCTCAAAATACAAATAGAAAAACTAAATTTAGATTCGATGCTGGAAGAAAATCTGTTCATACTAAAATGCATAAATTAATAAAACTACTTAAAGAAAATCAATATGAGTTTGTAACATTTCAAGAATTAGTAAAAAGAAATTCATGAAAATTCTCGTTGTAACACAGTACTTTTATCCTGAAAACTTTAAAAGTAATGATATAGCTTTTGAACTTCAAAAAAGAGGCCATGAAGTAACAGTTTTAACTGGACTGCCAAATTATCCAGAAGGACAATTCTTTAGAGGATATGGTTTTTTTAAGAAAAATAATCAAAAAATTAACGGTGTTAAAGTTCTCCGTTCCTGGTTAATTCCTAGAGGAAAGGGAGGAGGTTTACGTTTATTTTTGAATTATTTTAGTTTTGCAATTTTTGCATCCTTTAAAGCTTTATTTCATTCTATAACAAATAAATATGATGCAGTTATTGTACATGAACCTTCTCCTATTACTCAGTTTTATCCAGCTTGGATAGTAAAGCTTATAAGGGGTACACCTATTTATTTTTGGGTTTTAGATTTATGGCCGGAAACTTTAGAATATGTAGGAGGAATTAAAAATAAATACATTTTGTCTTTTTTTAAAAATATGGTGCAATCTTTTTATAATCAATCAGAAAAAATATTGATTAGTTCCAGAGGTTTTGAAAAGTCTATTTTAGAAAAAGGCGATTATAAAGATAAGATTGTTTTTTTTCCGAATTGGGCAGAAGAGAGTATTTCTGAAGGTAACACAAAGCTTGATATACCAGCATTGCCTGTAGGTTTTCGAATAATGTTTGCTGGAAATATAGGGGAATGTCAAGATATGGAAAATGTTATGAAAGCTGCATTAGAGCTGCAAAATAATAAAGATATTAAATGGATTCTTGTAGGAGATGGTAGAAAAATGTCTTATGTAAAAGAATTTGTTAAGAAGAATAAGCTAGAGGATACTATTGCTATTATGGGAAGATTTCCTGTAGAAATGATGGCGAGTTTTTTCGACAAAGCAGACTTATTATTGGTAAGTCTTAGAGATGATGAGGTTTTCAATATAACCGTTCCAGCAAAAGTTCAAGCGTATATGAGTGTTGGAAAACCAATAATTGGGATGTTAAATGGTGAAGGGGCTAAAAATATTGAAGAGGCAGAATGCGGATACGCAGTTCGTGCCAGCGATTATAAGGCCTTAGCTTCTGAAATTCTAAAATTATCAAATTTTAAAAAAGATGATTTATCTAAGTTAGGAGTTAATGGCAGAAATTATTTCTTAGAACATTATAAGTTAGATAAATGTATAACGAATTTAGAGTTAATTTTAAATAAAAAAGTATGAAAATTTGTATAACGGGTTCGTCAGGTTATGTTGGTCAACATTTGATTAATTTTCTAAAACAAGATTCAGATAGTAATTTTCAAGTATATCCCATTTCTCTTCGAAATAAACATCAAGAGATTTCTAATGAGTGTGATGTTTTAATACACTTGGCTGCTATGTCTGAAGATAACTCTAAAGAAATTAATGTTACAGAATACTATGATGTAAATGTTAATTTAGTGAAAATCACTTTTCAACAGTTTTTGAAATCGGATATTAAAGACTATATATTTTTTAGTTCAATAAAATCAGTAGCAGATCATTCTAATAATCTTTTGACAGAGGATACTGTTACCTCTCCAGTTGGACATTATGGAAAATCAAAATTAGAAGCGGAAAAATTTTTGCTTTCTCAAGAGCTTCCTCAAGGCAAGAGATTGTTTATTTTGCGTCCTGTAGCTATATATGGTCCTGGAACAACCGACAATATTAGTTTTCTTTTTAAATTAGTAAATTTGGGAATACCATGGCCTTTTGCAGCTTTTCAAAACAAAAGGTCTTTTTTGTATATTGATAATTTAAATTATGTGATTTCTAAATTAATTCTTGATAAGAATGTTAGTTCGGGTATATATCATATTGCAGATGACGAGTTTTTTTCAACTAATGAAATTATAAAACTTGTTGCTCAATACTCCAAAAAAAATATTTTTTTTCTTAAAATACCGAAATTCTTTTTTACATCTCTAGCCAAGTTAGGAGATAAGATTAAGTTACCATTTAATACAAAAAATCTGGAAAAGTTAACCAATAGTTACATTGTATCTAATCAAAAAGTAAAAACAGCTTTAAATATTAGTAAACTTCCTTATTCAGGGGAAGAAGGGCTCTATAATACCATTCAAAGTTTTAAAAAATAATTATGATCAGATTGTTCGATTTCCTGTTTTCATTCTTCGGAATACTATTTTTGTCACCTGTAATGTTGGTATTGTACGTCATTGGTATGTTTGATACCGGATCACCTGTTTTTAAGCAGCAGCGTGTGGGTAAAAATAAAAGACCGTTTACATTGTATAAGTTCAGAACTATGAATGTAAAAGCACAATCGGTAGCTACGCATTTGGCTAATACAGCTGAAATCACCAAATTTGGAAGCTTTTTGCGCAAATCGAAATTAGATGAATTACCGCAATTATTTAATGTACTTTTTGGAGATATGAGTCTGGTAGGACCACGTCCAAATTTATTCAACCAAACAGAATTGATCGAAGAACGAGATAGTCGTGGAGTTTACAATGTAGTTCCTGGTATTACGGGATTGGCACAGATTAATGAGATTGATATGTCCACACCAAGAGAGTTGGCTATAAAGGATGCTGAAATGATCAAAAGTTTAAATATTGGCGATTACTTTAAATACATTTTTGCAACTGTTGGTGGTAAAGGACAGGGCGATCGAGTGGTGAAATGAAAGTCAAAGGTCATAAAGTCTAAAGTCATAACCTTGATGATTTTAGGTTTTGAATTTATTTTGTAGATTGTATTGTTGTAGACTGAAAAGCAAATCTATGTAAATCAAAATAATCTGTGGTTAAAAAGTCAAGGTATAATGAAGAACGCCAACGAATAGCTGCAAAAATCAAAGAAGTATTTTCAAAATAAATTAAAACGACCGTATATTGCGGTCGTTTTTTTGTTTAATCTATCTAAAAAACAACGAATGTACAAGCATATAGCAGATTAAACACAACCTATAACATATAACTTGCAACATACAACATAAGCTATGATTCATCACTTAGAAAACGAAAATTTAAAAGTAGCTGTAATCTCCAAAGGTGCCGAGTTAAAATCGGTATTTGATAAAACCACTCAACAGGAATTATTGTGGCAGGCGGATCCTGCATTCTGGAGAAAGTCAAGCCCTGTATTGTTTCCTATTGTAGGAACGCTAAAAGATGATACGTATATTTATAATCAAAAGAAATATAAATTATCAAGACATGGTTTTGCTCGTGATTATAATTTTATTTTATATAAAATGTCTGATACCCAAGTGATTTTTTCTTTAGAATCGTCTGCGGAAACATTAAAGATATATCCTTTTTCATTTCGTCTACAAATTATATACACTTTGAATCATGATAGCTTGAAGGTGGAATATATAGTTGAAAATTTATCTGATGAAGAAATAATGTACTTTTCACTAGGTGCACATCCGGCGTTTAATGTTGGTAACACTCCAAAAGATTTTGACGATTACAAATTGTTTTTTAATAATGATCCTGAGTTAAATGCGAGCTATCTAAATAATGGCTTGCTTAAAGCGGATCAACATACTATTTTGTTGAACTATAAAACGCTAGTGTTAAATTACAAATTATTTGAAAATGATGCATTGGTACTATTAAATATGAAATCTGATAAAATAACGTTGTTGGATGGTGATAATACTAATTTACTAACATTTGAATTTGAAAACTTCCCTTATTTTGGCTTGTGGACGGTTAAAGATTCCGGTTTTATCTGCTTGGAACCTTGGGCTGGTTTTTCAGATTTTGAAGATCATAATCAGCAGTTGACTGATAAACTTGGTATTAATATACTTCACCCGCAAGAATCATGGTCGGGATCTTGGATTGTCACTATTCTATTATAATACCGAATCACTTGAAATTAAGGGTGAAATAATATTGATATTGTAATTACCATAGATACAAATAATTATATTGATAAAGCAAAATTTTGTTGCTCAAACGAAAATTGCGTTTTGTAGATTTAAAAGAAAAGCGCACCAACAATAGACTGCTGATGCGCTTGACTTAATCAAAAAAAACACTCTTAAAAAAATAAGAGTGTCAGTTCATAAATTAGGTTTTTGTTCTTGCGTTGTAACAAACATACAAATTATAATCTCAAATAAGCCCTAATTATGTATCTATTAATTTTAAAGCAATTGCTTATTACAAGGGTAATAAAATTGAAGTATTATTGAAGGTACATTTTTTGATAACAATCACGGTCTAGAATTCAATAATCAAATCAAATTTCAAGTTCCTCTTTATCAGTTATATCCATTATTATTCAATATAATTGTTGCATCTGCTTATCTTTTGCCAATTAAAATTGGTTTTCTGTACAATAAAAATTTTTTATGATTTTAACTAGACTTCCTCACAACATCAATTATCATTTAATTTTCTGGTAAATTAAACTGCTACAATCAAATTTATATAATGTGTATATTTTAAATCTTATCTAGTTCCTTATAATATTTGTCAAAATCAAAGTCAATATCTAGCAATTCTTTGGGGTTTACCCGTAATGCTATTGCAATTTCTATAAAAGTACTTATTCTAAAGTCAATTTTGTTATTTGCCGCGTCACTAATTCTTGCTGCAGTTAAATCACTTTTGTTGGATAAAATTGAATAAGACTGTGAACCTTTTATAGTCTTTATTTTATCAGCGATCATTTTTTTAATTTCTTCAGTTTTATTTTCGATCATAATTGCCAGTTTACTGGCAATTTGCTTTAATAATAAAAAATATTCATTACCGAATACGGTAATATTGAAAAAAATGTTTATATTTGTTATTCAATTACAACATAATTGTAATTTTGCAATACTTTATATAGAAAATATCAAGCTATTGCTTAGAGTCTCGAACTGAAAACTGGTAATTTAAGGCAACGAGATGATAAGTAGATTAGCTCACGACCATGGCGTGAGCTCACTTATCTGTTGCACGGTATACCAGTACCTCAGTTCGGATATTGTTGAGTTTCACGCCTTTTTTGCTTTTTACTCAACTTTTGCCGGTTATGGTGCTGTGTACAGGCACTAAATATTTATGCTGATTAAATGTTTAATCGTTGATCCCGAAGGTCGGGACGAGATCTGTTTAATCTTTTAATTTATGAATCGTTTAATCGTGGATTCCGAGGGTCGGGACGAGATCTGTTTAATCGTTGAAACGTTTAATCGTAGAACTGTTAATAAGATCAATTGGTGTATAACTATAACAGGATTTAATTAAAAATATGTATAGTTATTTTAGGACGGGTCAACCGAAAAATTTTCTAAATCTAAACAGTGGGGATACTAGGTAGATACTGTATGGATACAGTATGGATAGTGTATAAAATACATTTTCGGAAAAATTAGTAGAAAATAGTGGTTTATTCTAAATATTGGAGTTTAGGCAGAATGTGCGAAATGTTTGTAATGATTGAAATTGGTGTTTTGAGAAGTTTAAACAGGTAAATATAACAAATTAAAAACAAACGGCGGAAATACCGTTTTTAAAATTGGTTTTTGCACTATAAATGCAATTTGTTCTTTGAGATTGAGTTCATTGAAACCAGATTCACAAATTGAAGAAAATTAGTTTTTAAAACTCTTTACCTAACTTTTGTCTTGATACAAAAGTTACAAAAGATCAAGACTCTATTTTTTCAACGGTCAACAAACTTTTCAAAAAAAGTGATCAAATAATTGCTCCCTATGGTCGTATTTGATCTATACCTTTTTTTCAAAGGGCTGACACTCGCTGAAAAAATAATGTCGCTTTTAATCCAAGATTGCTAACACTAGTATTTTGATTTGAAACATAGTAGACTAATTAGGAGGATCAAAGCGCCATTATCAGTGAAACGAGTGTTGACAAGTTGAAGTGAGCGCAAAATCATAAGGGAACGAAGTGACGTTTTTATGATTTAGCTTACAAAACGTAGTCGACCGTTTTAATGATACGGCAAGACAAAAGAGAAGATTTTTATTCGAGCGTTTCTATTTTGTTTTTGTTCTCATGATTACTTCGCCTTAGACCAAAATAGTAAATATATTCTTTTGTAAAGGCTCGCAGTTGCTTCTTTTGATCACAAAAGAAGAGATAAGCCGAAATTTATAAGTCACTAACAATGGGGATTTAGAAACCAAATAGATCTTTCACTGGGTTCAAGATGACAAGCTGGAGATATGTTAGGATGCGATGCTACATGGTTTGTCTCGCTTTAGCGGAAGTGCAGGATGACAGGATGAATATTACTATTCGATTTTTGACTGGGAAACAGATTTATGAATTACGAACAATAGAGATTGAAATTAGAAGGGATCTTTCACTCTGTTAAAAATGACAAGCTGGAGATATGTTAGGGTGCGATGCTGAATGGCTTGTCCCGCTTTAGCGGAAGTGCAGCATGACAGGATGAATATTACTATTCGATTTTTGACTGGGAAACAGATTTATGAATTACGAACAATAGAGATTGATATTAGAAGGGATCTTTCACTCTGTTAAAAATGACAAGCTGGAGATATATTAGGGTGCGATGCTGTATGGCTTGTCTCGCTTTAACGGAATTGCAGCATGACAGGATGAATATTACTATTCGATTTTGAGTGGGAAATAGATTTATGAATTACGAACAATAGAGATTGAAATCAGAAGAGATCTTTACTCTGTTTAAAATGACAACCAAAACAGAAAATTATAATGAGATGCAGCATAACAAAAAAGCAAAATATAAGAAGATAAATCTTACAGCTAAAAAACAATTACAATATACAAAAAGTTAGCTGCGTAAGTAGAGCCAAGCACATAACAGCTTCCAAACCATAATAGATTAAATATTAATATAGTTAGTTGATTGAAGTAGTTAAAACCCCTGGGAGCGTTGTGTGCCGAAGCTCTTGTTAAAGTAAAATTTGTTCTTTGATTAAGATAGTGATTAGTAGAATAATTTGGAATAGAAAGACTTTTCTTTAACTTTTGACTTGATTATTCATTCTTTTCTAATTTATTAGTGGTATTCATGAACATAAATGTTTCAAAAGTTACAAAAGATCAAGACTCTATTTTTTCAACGGTCAACAAACTTCTTGAAAAGGAAATCAAATATTATTCATTATCGCTTATTTAATGATATGGTATTCATGAATCTGCGATTTCGCTCCCTGCGGTCGTATTTGATTTATTCCTTTTACGTCTGGTTTGTTATTTTATGGTTCGGAAGCCGTGAACGATTGTTTCTTCAAAGAGTTGACACTCGCTGAAAAAATAATGCCGGTTTTAAATCCGGATTTGTTCAACAATATGATTTTCAAAGAAAACCGAAATGATTCTACCAGGAATTAGTGAGATTAGTTTAAGAAATAGTCCAGAAAATCAAGTGAAACAAAATTGACCATTAGAAACTAAGATCAAAAACATAAACCCAAAGCTTTTTTTGGGGCTATATGGAGAAGCCCCATTTTAGCTTTGGATTTATTACATTCCGAAGCTGAAAGTGAAATAAAAACTGGATGCGATGCTAAAATAAATTTAGTATGAAAAACTGAATAGACTACAAACTCAGCGGTATGAGGTTTTGATCGAGCGTCGAAACACTGCATGAAGCTCAAGCAGATCGGGGTGGGAAACACCGTTTCGATCTGGTAGCTTCAAAAGTGAATTTCGACCGAGTAAAAGATCGCCGCAAAAAAGACTTTTGGTACTTTTTGTCTAAAAAAAGTACAAGAAAACCGAAATGATTCTACCAGGAATTAGTGAGATTAATTTAAGAAATAGTCCAGAAAATCAAGTGAAACAAAATTGACCATTAGAAACTAAGATCAAAAACATAAACCCAAAGCTTTTTTTGGGCTATATGGAGAAGCCCCATTTTAGCTTTGGCTTTATTACATTCCGAAGCTGAAAGTGAAATAAAGATAGGATGTGATGCTGATTGATTGTCTCGCTATAGCGGAAGTGTGACATGAAAAATAGGATTGATCTGTAGTATTTTATCAAGACAAAATGAACAATAGAAATTAAAAACTGGATGCGATGCTGCATCGGAGTGCAGCATGACAGTGCGGATAGATCTATGGGATTTTTGATTGAGAACACAATGTATTAATAACAGGAATCTAAAAACCGACATTATAAAAAAGCCGTAAAGCGATGAATGTTTTTACACGTTAAGAACAAAATGCCTGTTTATTCGAGCTTTAATATTTTGTTTTTGTTCTCATGAATGCTGCACTGTCGTTTGCATTTGAAGTGAAACGAAATCGAAGATTCATGAATACAATATTATAAAATAGCAAAGAATGAATAATATTATTTTGTTTAGTGTAAAAATTTGAAGAGTAGGTTTTTTTATGAAGTCTTGATTTTTTGGTTCGTTTTGTATCAAGGCAAAATGAACAGAATAAGTTAAAGAATGAAATGTTAATTGTAAAAAACCGAATTATTTTTTAAAAACTAAATTAAAAAGTTTATACCTACAAGGTTTGTAAAACCTTGCAGGAGAGAAGACACAACTTGTATAATATAAAACCCCACTATTATGCCACAACAAAACTTTCAACTACTAAAAAAAGGCGACCCTGCAGCATTAGAAAAAATTCACGCCCAATACAACAGACGGATCTTTTGGTTGGGCAAAAGGATAATTGATGATGATTATGAGGTGGAAAACCTGGTACAGGATACTTTTTTAAGATTATGGGAATGTCGTGATAAAATAGAAGATCCAATGCACATCTTGTTTTTCTTGCAATTTGTCATGAAAAGATCATGCTATTCGCACTATTCAAAACCAAGGAACAAGTTTTTTAGAACGGTAAATTCTTTGGAAAGTTATGAAAATTTTCAGGATTTTCTGGCGGGCTACGATCCTGCAGATGCTGTTGAAAACTTAAACGATCACGAGTCACAACAAAGATTCTTAGATTTGGTAACCAACGTGCTGCCACTTATCAAACCCGAAAAACGGCACCTCATCAGTCTCTGCCTGAAATATGGTTTCAGGTACAAACATATTGCGCAGGTAATGGGTAAGGGTACAAGGGAAACCGTAAACGATGTAAAAAGCGCAATTGATGATATTAAGAAGATCGTTGGTGTAAACGCGGTGCTTGAACAAAAGCAGCATAAGGTTGAACCTGAATCTATGAAAACCAATTTGAGCGAGATACAGGCAAATATCTTAAAACTTCGCTTTGAAATGAATCGCTCATTCGCAGCAATAGCAAAAGAACTCAACCTTTCCCAAAAGGAAGTACATGAAGAATTTATGGCAGGATATCAGTTCTCACAGCAACAGTTACATATACTATAAAACAGTCATTATGGAAAAAGATAAAATAATACTCACCCGAAAAATACAGATCCTAATTGACCTGCCAACAGCCGAGGAAAAAAGAGAAGTTTGGTATAAATTATATACTTGGCAGGACAGATGCGTTCGTGCAGCAAACCTAATCATGAGTCACCTTTATGTACAGGCCATGATTAAAGATTTTTTCTACCTTTCAGAACAAGTTAAAGTTAAACTGGTAGATGAAAAGAAAGATCCGGACGGTATTCTGCAATTTTCTCATACCAATTGTACTTATAGGGTTGCGAGTGACCGTTTTAAAGGAGAAATACCAACAAACATACTCAGTTATCTTAATTATGAGCTGATTAATAAGTTCAAAAAAAATTATATGGACTACGTGAACGGTAATCGTTCTTTAGATAATTTCAAGCCCAGCAGGGGGTTTCTTTTCGGTATAGAAGGTTTTAAAAGATTTAAGTATAACGAGGAAAAAAGAGCATTTTGTTTCCGATTATTTAAAATTCCTTTCAGAGTTTATCTGGGCAGGGATTTTACTGACAAGTACAAATTGCTGCAGCAACTTTTGAGTGGAGAAATAAAACTTTGTACGTCGCGTGTCAAATTAGAAAAAGGCAAAATCTTTTGGTTGGCAGTTTTTGAAATCCCAAAAGAAGTACATTGCCTGAAGCCCGATGTGGTTGCTGAAGCTTCTTTGTCGTTAGAACATCCTATTTCGGTAAAAATAGGGACGAGAAGACTACACATTGGCAATAAGGAGGAATTTTTACACCGCAGGCTGGCAATACAAGCTGCGTATGCACGAACCAGAGAATGGGTTACGTATTGCAGGGGTGGTAAGGGTAAGCATAGAAAGTTAAAAGCACTGGACAGGTTTAAAGGTATGGAGCGTAATTATGTAGACAACCGACTGCACGAGTACAGCAGAAGGCTGATTGATTTTTGTTTAGAACATCAGGCGGGAACACTGTTGTTATTGAATATACGGGAAAACGCGGAAATAGCAAAAGAAGAACAGTTTATATTGCGTAACTGGAGCTATTACGACCTGATGACCA
>Ga0213828_1000526_pt1 | contig 36176 bp, 32 predicted proteins | sample MC6MC0897MG_FD_180664 | JGI IMG/M metagenome (GOLD analysis project Ga0213828, IMG submission 180664) | Enriched soil aggregate microbial communities from Iowa State University, Ames, United States - MC6-MC0897-MG | ecosystem: Environmental > Terrestrial > Soil > Unclassified | place: USA: Iowa...
CACCGTTGGTGCCCAGTTGCTTGATCGCAATCTGGCTGGCGGCCGGGCCGAGCGGGATCACTTGATCGACGCCCTGCATGGTCACTGCATTCACATATTGCGCGAAGGTTTGCGGCACGCCCTGCCAGACCAGGTACAGCGCCAACAACAGGCACAGTGGCAGCAAGCCGTAGAGGGTGGCGCGGGTCATGTCGACCCAGAAGTTGCCAAGGGTTTTCGTCGATTTGCGGCCGATGCCACGGCACAGCGCAACCAGCACGGCGAGGCCGGTGGCGGCGCTGACGAAGTTCTGCACGGTGAGGCCGACCATCTGGCTTAGGTAGCTGAGGGTGGCTTCACCGCTGTAGGACTGCCAGTTGGTGTTGGTCATGAAACTGACCGCGGTGTTGAACGCCTGGGTCCATTCCTGGCCCGGCAGATTTTGCGGGTTCAGCGGCAAGTGATCCTGAAACAACAGAATCGCGAACAGCAGCAGGAAACCGGCGAGGTTAAACGCGAGCAGCGCCAGCGTGTACTTCTGCCAGCTCTGCTCAGCCTCGGAGTCGACCCCGGCGATGCGATAGCAACCGCGCTCGACCGGGCCGAGAACCGGCGTCAGCCAGGTACGCTGACCTTCCATTACCTTGTAGTAAAAGCGCCCAAGGAACGGCGCCGGCAGCAAGACCAACGCAAAAAACGCGAGGATCAGCCAATAGTCATAACTGTGCATAGCCGCTCCTAGTTCCGATCCGCGCGCAACAGCGCAACCAACAGATAAATGAACAGCCCCACTGCCAATAGCAGTGACACCCCGTCCAGAACGCTCATGGAAGATCTCCGTGTTACGGCGTATTGCCGTGTGTTCAGGCATTGTCGGAAAGGAGGCTGTAAAGGAACGAGAGCGAGGGTGTTGGCTGTGCATAAAGAAAGCGTAAAGAGTGGGTTTATGCAGGCTTTACAGGTGGGTTTGCGCTGTATGGGCGGGCCTCTTCGCGAGCAGGCTCGCTCCCACAGGTGTCGGCGTTGTTCAGGCGAGCGCATTTCAAAAATGTGGGAGCGAGCCTGCTCGCGAAGACGGCATAACCGCCAACATCGCACCCAACTGGCGCACAAAATGCAGCTATCCCACCGCGAACATCCCCGATACGACAGCTTTCAACTCATTACGACTTGTTTCAGCGCACTGGCACGTCCACTGCAAACGCCCTCCCCGAGCTTTCCAAACCGTTCAGGGGGCAAACGCATGAACACACAACTCAAACCCACGCTGGGCACTTTGCACCTGTGGGGCATCGCCGTCGGGCTGGTGATTTCCGGGGAATACTTCGGCTGGAGTTACGGCTGGGGCGTGGCCGGGACGCTGGGTTTCCTGGTGACCTCGTTCATGGTCGCGACCATGTACACCTGCTTTATCTTCAGTTTCACCGAACTCACCACCGCGATTCCCCATGCCGGCGGGCCGTTTGCCTACAGCCGTCGCGCCTTCGGCGAAAAAGGCGGCTTGATTGCAGGTCTGGCGACGCTGATCGAATTCGTCTTCGCGCCACCGGCCATTGCCCTGGCAATTGGCGCTTACCTCAATGTGCAGTTTCCGGCACTCGATCCGAAACACGCAGCCGTCGGCGCCTACATCGTGTTCATGGGCCTGAACATTCTTGGGGTGAAACTGGCGGCTACTTTCGAACTGATTGTTTGCGTGCTGGCCGTTGCCGAACTGCTGGTGTTCATGGGCGTGGTTGCGCCGGCGTTCAGCTTCAGCAACTTCGCTCTCAATGGCTGGGCGGGGTCGGATGTGTTTGGCGCACCGGCAATTGCCGGGATGTTTGCGGCCATTCCGTTTGCGATCTGGTTCTTCCTTGCCATCGAAGGCGCAGCGATGGCTGCCGAAGAAGCCAAGGATCCCAAGCGCACGATTCCCAAGGCCTACATCAGCGGCATCCTGACCCTGGTGTTGCTGGCGATGGGCGTGATGTTCTTTGCCGGCGGCGTTGGCGACTGGCGCACCTTGGCCAACATCAACGACCCGCTACCGCAAGCGATGAAAACCGTGGTCGGCGACAACTCCGGCTGGCTGCACATGCTGGTGTGGATCGGCCTGTTCGGTCTGGTGGCCAGTTTCCACGGGATCATCCTCGGCTACTCGCGGCAGTTCTTCGCACTGGCCCGCGCCGGTTACCTGCCGGCCTCGCTGGCGAAACTCTCGCGCTTCCAGACGCCGCACCGCGCAATCATCGTCGGCGGCATCATCGGCATCGCGGCGATTTACAGCGACGGTCTGATCAATCTTGGCGGCATGACCCTAACCGCTGCGATGATCACCATGGCCGTGTTCGGCGCCATCGTGATGTACATCATGAGCATGCTCAGCCTGTTCAAACTGCGTAAATCGGAACCCAATCTCGAGCGTACTTTCCGCGCGCCGTGCTATCCGTTGATTCCGCTGATTGCCTTGGTACTGGCGGTGGTGTGTCTGGTGGCGATGGCCTGGTTCAACGCGTTGATCGGCTTGATCTTCCTTGGCTTCATGGCGGTCGGCTTCGGTTACTTCCTGCTCACCGGACAACTGCGTGCAGATGCACCAGCCGATGCGATGCTGACAGGTAATTGAGGGATTTCGGGTGTACCGGGTGCAAGCGGCCTAGAATGGAACCACTGCGAAGTCACTTCGCTCAAACGTGGTATGCAGCGTCGCACGGCGAAATCCTCGCCCGTCGACCTGCCATTAAGGAGAGCCGTTATGCCTTGGTATGCCTGGTTGATTCTGGTCGTTGCAATCGGCTCGATCGTCGGCGGATTGATGATGTTGCGCGACACCGCCAACAAGGTCGATCTGACCGATGAAGAACGCCGACGCGTTGCCCAACGCAATGCCGAAGCTGATGCCAAAGATGCACAAGACCGTTGAACACAACCCCGCCTGATCGGCGGGGTTTGTGCTTTTTATAGCCATTGGACCTATCTGCACGCTTTTAAGAAGTAGAAGTACAGTCACCATCTAATTTTCCTTGGTTAAGATGGGGACATTGTTGCGGAGAGTTCCAGATGCGTTATTCGCAGGACCATAAAGCCCAGACCCATCAGCGCATCATCAAGGAGGCTTCGGCACGCTTTCGCAAGGACGGAATCGGCGCTACCGGTCTGCAACCCCTGATGAAAGCGCTGGGTTTGACCCATGGCGGTTTCTACTCACATTTCAAATCCAAGGACGAGTTGGTCGAGAAGGCTTTGCAAGAGGCCGGCAACCAGGTCGACGGGTTATGTGCAGAGATTTTTTCGCAGGATAATCCGCTTGATGCCTTTATCGAGACGTATCTGTCCGAATGGCACCAGACATCGCCACATGAGGGTTGTCCGTTGCTGACCATTTCTTCCGAGCTGGGCCTGCGCGGCCAACCGAGTCCCACCAGCGACGTGGTCCTCAATGCTCGGCTGGAGCAGATCGAGAACAGCCTCGAAGGTGAGAACAGCGCAGACCGCGCCATCGTCATCATGTCGACACTGGTCGGCGCGCTGCTGCTGTCACGCAGCGTCGCGGATGCCGAGTTTGCGCAGCGCATTCTCGATGTCACCCGCGATCACCTGAAGAACCGCGACTAAGCCTGCCAGCGCTTGAACAGTACGCTGGCATTGACTCCACCAAACCCGAAACCATTGGACAGTGCATATTCGATCGACATCGGCCGCGCCTGGCCATGGACGATGTCCACCCCTGCGCTTGCCGGATCCGGATTGTCGAAATTCAAAGTCGGCGGTACCACCTGATCACGAATTGCCAAGAGCGTGAAGATCGCTTCAAGCCCGCCAGCGGCGCCGAGCAAATGACCGGTGGCTGACTTGGTCGAGGTCACGGCGATTTTATTCTGCGTGCCGAACAACGCTTTGATCGCCGCCAACTCGCCGAGGTCGCCCACCGGGGTCGAGGTCGCGTGAGCATTGAGGTGCTGCACCTGATCCGGCGTGATTGCCGCCTGCGCCAATGCCAGCGTCATCGCCCGCCGCGCGCCACTGCCATCTTCAGGCCCGGCCGTCAGGTGATAGGCGTCGGCGCTGGTGCCATAACCGACCAGTTCCGCCAGCGGCGTCGCGCCTCGGGCCAAGGCATGCTCCAGGGATTCGATCACCAGCAGCCCCGCGCCCTCGCCCATCACGAAACCGTCGCGCCCGCTGTCGAACGGCCGAGATGCGCGCTCCGGGGTGTCGTTGTAACCGCTCGAGAGTGCCCGTGCTGCCGCGAAACCGGCCAGACTGACGCGGTCTATGCAAGCTTCCGCGCCGCCACACACGGCAATATCCGCTTCGCCGGCGCGGATCAATCGCGCCGCATCGCCGATCGCTTGAACACCCGCAGCGCACGCCGTCACCGGCGCGCCCAAAGGACCTTTGAGGCCATGCTGAATGGACACGTGCCCTGCCGCGAGATTGACCAGAAACGACGGGATGGTGAATGGCGACAAACGCCGAGGACCGCGGCTGTCGGTCATGCGAACAGCGTCGGCAATCGCGCCAAAACCGCCGACACCGGAGCCGATGATCGTCGCTGTACGTTCTTGGTGTTTGCTCTCTGACGGATGCCAGCCAGCCTGTTCCAGCGCCTGCCGGGCAGCCTCCATGGCGAACAGAATAAAGCGGTCCATCTTCTTCTGTTCCTTGGGTGGCGTGGCGCGATCCGGATCAAATCCTGCTTCAGCGTCCTCTTCCAGCGTCGGCACCGCGCCGCCGACTCGTGTCGGCAAATCAGCGACCGTTGCCTCAGGCAAGTTACGCAAACCAGAACGCCCGGCCAGCAAACGCTGCCATACGACTTCAAGATCGCTGCCCAAGGGTGAAACCAGGCCCATGCCCGTGACGACTATTCGACGCGAATCCATACCGTGGTGACCTCTGATCATTTCAATTGCCGGACTTGTAACGTTGGGCTGCCGCACTGCGGGAAAGGTTCGGCGCCATGACATGGCGAGCCGCAACAAAGGCGTGCCATTCGCCTGCGTCAGGCAGCGAAGGAATGGTGATCAACTCGCCCTGATCCAGCCCTGCCAGCGCCGCATCGACCATCTCGCCTGCATCCATGACCATTTCTGCCGGAATGCCGCTGGCATCGATACCGGAGCGTTCCCAGATTTCGGTGCGGGTTACACCCGGCAGCACGGCCTGGATCTGCACGCCGGTGCCTTCGAGTTCAGTGTTCAGCGACTGAGTCAGGCTCAGTACGTAAGCTTTGCTGGCGCTGTAGGTCGCATTGAAGCGCTCTGGAAACAACGCCACCACCGAGGCGATATTGATGATCGTGCCACGCCCGGCCTTGGCGAAACCGGCGGCGGCTGCCGACGCCAGGCGCGTGACGGCGGTGATGTTCAACTGAATCAGTTGCTCCAACTGGTCCATATCGGCGTTGGCCAGCAGTCCGTCCGCCGCCACACCGGCGTTATTGACCAGCAAGCTGAGGCTGGAATCGCTGCGCAAGCGTTGTTCGAGTTTGAGCACATCGTCCTTCTGGGTCAGATCTGCCTTGAGCACTTCAACCTGAACGCCATGGGCATCACGCAACTGGCTCGCAGCACTTTCCAGACGCTCCTTGTCACGGGCAACCAGCAACAGATCAAAACCACGTGCCGCCAAACGGTCAGCGTAAATTGCGCCGATACCGGACGATGCGCCAGTGACTAAAGCTGTACCTTGGGAATGGGCAGAATTCATGACGATGCTCCTGATGCGCTTAAAGGGAGATTGATCTTTGAATCGGAGACTCAAGCGAGACGCAAATTATTATAGGCATAATCTCGAATCAATATGATAGCCGTAATTTTTACTCTTCCGACGGGCGCCCATTGGGCAGCCGAAGCCACGAGCACCGCAGAATATAAAAGGCCAGTCAGTGACCGGCCTCATGGTGTTGAACAGGTAGCTTAGTCGATAGCGCAGCGATCGCTGAGCAGCGAGACGGTTCTGCGCAGGTTCTAACGCCAATGAAAAAGCCGATCAAATGATCGGCTTTCTGAATCGAGAAGGGCCTTAATTGACTTCGAGTTTATCGCGATTCCGATCCAGGATCGCTTTACCGATACCCTTCACTTCCAGCAATTCGTCGACCGAAGCAAAAGGCCCATTGGTCTCACGGTAAACCACAATGGCCTTGGCTTTCGCCTCCCCCACACCCGCCAGTTCACGTTGCAAGGTCGCCACATCCGCGTCGTTCAAATTGACTTTACCATCCTGCGTCTTGGTCGCAACGTCCTGCGTCAGCGAGACATTGGCAGCCTCTGGGCTGGGCGCCGGCGCTGCGATAGCCGCAATCGAGGCGCTGGTGAGCAGGGCAAAAACCAGAGAGTAGAAGTAACCAGTACGCATAAGTGACGCTCCATGACATCGATTGATTAGAAGCAGCTTTTCCTAAGCTGCCTCCCAACGTTAGGCGATGTGTGCGAGCTGTCAAAAATGTGTCAGTTACAGAATGTGAGGAGGTTACGGATCGAGCCGGCGCTGCTGATAAATCCAGTCCACGATATCGCCGGAGGGTACGTAACCACTCACGGTTTCTCGCAGCAACTGACGCACGCGAGCGTAATCATCACGCTCGACTGCCGCCAACAACTCGCTCAGACGCCCCTTCAGCACGTCCCACGCAATGTGATCCTCACTGGCCGTCATGATCATCGGATGCGAAGTCGCTGAAACATCGTCACCAATCAGCAACTCTTCGTACAGCTTTTCTCCAGGTCGCAACCCCGTGAACTCTATGGAAATATCACCTTGGGGATTGCGCTCCGAGCGAATGCTCAACCCAGACAGATGGATCATCTTTTCCGCCAGCTCGACGATCTTCACCGGCTCCCCCATGTCGAGGACGAAGACATCACCGCCCTGCCCCATGGACCCCGCCTGAATGACCAACTGCGCCGCTTCGGGAATGGTCATGAAGTAACGGGTGATTTTCGGATGGGTGACTGTAAGGGGGCCACCGGACTTGATCTGGCTATGGAACACCGGGATGACCGAACCCGACGAGCCGAGGACATTGCCGAAACGCACCATAGTGAATCGGGTCTTGTTCACCCTCGACACATTGGCCTTGTCGCCGAACAGTACCGGAGCCACCTCACGGCTGAGGGCTTGCAGCGTCAGCTCGGCCAAGCGCTTGGTACTGCCCATTACATTGGTCGGACGTACGGCCTTGTCGGTCGAGATCAAAACGAAGTTCGACACCCCTGACTGCAACGCCGCTTGAGCTGTATTAAGCGTGCCGATCACATTATTGAGCACGCCTTCAGCGATATTGTGCTCAACCATCGGTACATGCTTATAGGCTGCCGCATGATAGACCGTGTCTACTTTCCAGGATTTCATGACGTCGAGGAGTTTGTCCGGATGACGAATCGATCCAAGGATCGGCAGCAACCTGACGGATATCGACTTACGACTGCCACGCTGCTCCAGCTCCGACAAAATGCTGTACAGGTTGAACTCGCTATGGTCGAACAAAATCAGGGTAATCGGGCCCAAGGCAAATATTTGCCGACACAGCTCCGAACCGATAGAGCCGCCCGCGCCAGTGACCATGACCGTCTTGCCTTTGATGCAACGCTCAAGCAAATCAGGTTGCGCAGGCACCGAATCTCGCCCTAGCAAATCCGCGATATCCACTTCCTGAATATCTTCGACCTTGACCCGACCGCTGGCCAGATCGGTAAAGTTCGGGACGCTGCGGATATGAAGTGGAAAGCCCTCAAGCAAATTCAGGATTTCCCGGCGCCTGGCACGGGTAGACGATGGCAACGCAAGCAGAATTTCCTTCGCTCCGGTCACGTCGATCATCTGCTGAATATGCTTGGGCTTGTAAACCTGCAGGCCCGAGATGGAGCGATCAGAAATGCCCGGATCATCGTCGATGAACGCGACCGGGCGCATGACGCGCCCCATGCGCAGCGCCGCCACCAGTTGATTCCCGGCAACGCCCGCACCATAGATGGCGACCTTGGTCAGCCCATCATCTCGGTTGGTGAAGGGGACGTGCTGTACCGCAGTAAACCAGTCACCCATAAAATACTGGCGCATCAACAGACGCAGTCCGCCGATGATCACCATGCTCAACCACCAATAGTTGAAGATAATCGAGCGCGGCACAACCGTTTCATGGTTGCTGTACCAGTAAACAATCAACGCGAGGATCAACGATGAAAGACTGACAGCCTTGATAATTGCGACCAATGCGTCATTGCCAAAATAACGCATGACAGCCCGGTACATGCCGAACCGGATAAACAGGGGAATCGCCACGAGAGGCGCGGAAGCGAACAACCACATATGGACCCGCAACGGGTTGTACATGTCATCGATGCCCAGGCGCACGATAAAGGCCAACCACAGCGCCAGCCAGACCAATACAATATCGGTGGCGACCTGAATCAACCTTTTGCGACGCCGGGGCAATCCCAGCAGATACGCTCGAACCTTATCCATCATCCCGTCCACTACCTCAGCACGTTCCTTTCAACTGAATTACTGCGCCGAATCCTGTGATGCAGACGACGTTGACAGCACACTAAACAGTAACATTGTTTTTCAAATATGGGAGGTTCGACCTTCCAACTGTCCCGCCTTGTACTTGACTGCCAGCCATACCAGCGGCACATAGGCCAGGATCAGAGCCAGGGTGCCATCCCAATTGTAGAGGACCACTCCCAACGCAATGGGCAGTAGCCAAAGCAGGTTGATCAGGCCAACGACAAGCGTGACAGGACGATGGCTACCGTGCGAACGGGATGCAAACTGATAGGCATGGCTGCGATGCGCTTCGTAGACCTTGTCGCCGCGAAACAGGCGCCTGAACAGCGTGAACGTGGCATCAACAATGAACACGCCCAGCAGAATCAGCCACCCCCACAACAAACCGGGTGAGACCCAGGCCGCTTGCAGGGACAGAAGCCCCAGCACGACGCCGAGAAAACCACTGCCTGCATCGCCCATGAAAATTTTTGCCGGCGGAAAATTCCAGCACAAGAATCCCACGACACATGCAGCCAGAAGCACAACGGGCCATGCAAGCTGCAGATTGCCACTGACCCCGTATAGAAGTGCCCCGCCGACGCACACGGTGATCGCTTCAAGGCTGGCAATACCGTCGATACCGTCCATGAAATTGTAGAGATTAAGCATCCACACCAGGTAAACCACAGCCAGAAGGTGCCCGATCCAACCTGCGTCGATGGCAAACCCAAGCACAGTAAACGGCGCCAGCCCGCCCAGCCAATAAGCCCCCCACGCTGCAGCGAAGAAATGCGCAAGCAACCGCCACCGCGCGGCAATATGCCCATGATCATCGAGAAAGCCGATCACAGCCGTGATGCCGCCCGCGCCGAGGAAAGCGATCAACACAGCAGAAGAAATCAGCCCCCAACCGAACAGCGCCACCAGAGCAGCGCTATAACTCAGGACGATTGCCACGCCTCCGCCACGCGGAGTCGGCACGGAGTGAGAACTGCGACCGTTTGGAACATCCAGCAGACTGCGCGCCAGCGCATAGCGTCGCAGACCGGCTGTAAGGGCAAATGAAACAGCCGCCAGCAGCGGAACAATCCAGTAAAGGTTCATGACTTGTGAGATTCCAGATAAGCCCGCACGGTAGCGCTCAGTCCTTGATCAAGACTCACTGGGGGGACCCACCCCAAGAGCCGTCCATTTTTGCTTATATCAACTTGAAGGGAGCCGAAAAGTCGCTGAGCAAGTGCTTCCTTACCCACAAGTCTCGCGCCCAGACGCATAAGCGGCACAGGAAAAGGCATCAACCTTGCGGGTTTGTTAAGCGCATGACCGATTCTGCGCAGTAACTCCGTTGTGGATACATCCTCCCCATCACTGGCAAAGAACGTCTGATTGGCTGCTGCCGGATGGGAGAAACACGTCACGATCAGATCAATCAGGTTATCAATTCCCACCAGACTGCGCTTATTGTCGATCGCACCAAATGGCAATGGCACTCCTCGTTCCAGCCAGCGCATCATGCTGAGAAAGTTTGCTTTCACACCCGGACCGTACACCAGCACGGGCCTGACAATGACGACCTCCATCGGTGACGACGAAGAGAGTTGGCGCAGTGCTTCTTCAGCCTCGCACTTGGAAATGCCATAGGGATCAGTGGGGGCAAAAGGGTCGTCTGCCGTAAATGCTCGACCCGCAACAGTGGACTCGCCATTCACCTTGACCGAGCTGATGTAGATAAACCGTCGCACACCCGCTTTGACGGCCTGCCGTGCCAGATTCAGCGTGCCATCGACATTGATCAGGCGAAACTCGGCCAAGGGGTCCCCGGCCTGCTCGTCCATCACATGGACACGTGCAGCGGCATGCACGACAACGTCGACACCGGCCAAGGCATCCTGCCAATCCGCTGTTGCTGTCAGGTCCGGGACATTGAACTTGAGCACCGACGCTGGCAACGCCACGCTGTCGCGCCTTATGGCCGTGCGCAAGGAGTATTCACCGCGTTCGGCCAATTTCCTTAACAAGGCGCCGCCCAGAAAGCCCGATCCACCTGTTACTAAAAGGGTGCTAGCGCTCATCTATCTCATTCTTCAAAAGCAAAATCATTGTGAACAAGGCATTGGCCTTGTCCCTTAGCGCCTGAAACGCATTTATTGAAATGGCGGTGCATCGTACTGGCCAACAAGCCACGTCACAAAATGCGTAATCGCACGGATTTGTTACACGGTTATCCAGAAAATCAAGCACGCATCACCGCGGGGCACCCTGTAAACCCGGGCTGCCGCTCTCAACAGTGAAAACTGATGCATGAACATGTTACCTGATTGAGCTCCGTCCGCCGGTCCATCTCCCTGCGCGCGGGCTGCTAAGCACTACTAGGGCAAAGGTATTTTCGCTACAATGCGCGTTTTGACTTTGGTCATTTAACATTAGTCAGAGGGCGCGTTTCGCAGTAATGCCTTCGACAAGGACTTTTCTGACCATCGAGTCATTTATTCGCAACGGAGTGCTAGGTGCATAGCCCCTCAACAACAGATTCCAAAGTGGATACTCACCAAGCAAATCAACTCGGGCAGACAAACTCCTTTAACCGCTTATCGTCCAGACGTGTCGCGGTACTCATGTGCACGTTCAACGGCCAACGTTTTCTGTCCGAACAATTAGCTTCCATCGCCGCTCAGACCCACGAAAACTGGGACGTTGTGGTCTCCGACGATGGCTCCACCGATCAGACCCTGGACATTATCGCTACATTTTCCGCAAGCCAGAACAGAGCAGACCGTGTCCGCGTTTTCAATGGCCCGAAACGCGGTTTCGCCACCAATTTTCTGACCCTCACCTGTAACGAGGCTATTCAGGCAGATTTTTATGCCTGGTCTGATCAGGACGATATCTGGCTGAACAGCAAACTCGAGACGGCATTGACCTGGTTGCAAACGGTTCCCGCAGGCGTTCCCGCACTTTATTGCGGTCGAACCCGTGGGATGAATGCTCAGGGAAAACCCATGGAGTGCTCCCCTCTGTTCTCTCGCCCGCCGACGTTTGCCAATGCGCTGGTACAGAGCCTGGCGGGAGGCAATACGATGGTGTTCAACCAGGCGGCGCGTGACTTGATGCTCGATGCAGGCGGCCATCTGGATATCGTCTCCCACGACTGGTGGGCCTATCTCCTGGTAACGGGTGCCGGTGGCCAGGTTGCCTACGACGCACAACCGTTCGTTCTGTATCGTCAACATGACGGCAATCTGGTAGGCGCCAATTCCGGATTGAAAGCCCGACTGTCAAGGCTTGGCATGATGTTCAAAGGACGATTTTCCAACTGGAACGACCAGAACATTCGCTGCCTGACTTCGGCGCGCCGATTACTGACTGCCGAGAATCAGCAAAAGCTCGACTGCTTTCGACTGGCGCGAAAAAGCCACCTTCCAGGCCGTCTGCTTGGACTGCTGCGCGCCGGCGTTTACCGCCAGACACTGCCAGGCAACATCGGACTTTTCCTGGCTGCCATCGTGAAGGGCATTTGATCGATGACCGCCCATCAAACGTTTCGCAGCGGCGATTACAGTGTCTACGCACAGGCAGACTTCAGCCATGGTGCTGCGTCAACTGGACATTTCCAGTCGCCAGTTTCAGGCGATCCGACTAACGTCGCCCACACCCTCTTTCCACTTACCGAACGGCCGCCATTGGAGCTTTTGCCTTGAACATGCATGATTCATTTCCAACGTCGCCTTTGAGAATGCTGATCAGCGCAATCAAAAACCGTCAGCTGATCATGCAACTGACTAAGCGGGAGATTTCCTCTCGTTATCGCGGTTCCGTTGGAGGCGTAGCATGGTCGTTCATCAATCCATTGCTATTGCTAGCCATTTACACATTTGTTTTCTCGACCGTATTCAATGCACGTTGGGGTGGCGCTGCGGGCACAGGGTCAAAGGTCGACTTTGCATTGATTCTGTTTACCGGCCTGATCATTCATGCGTTTTGCGCCGAGTGCATCAACTCGGCACCGAAATTGATCACCAGTAACGTCAACTTCGTGAAGAAAGTCGTTTTCCCAATCGAAACCCTGGCCCCTACTTCAGTGCTGAACGCCTTGTTCCATCTGTGTGTCAGCCTGTCGGTATTGCTGGCCGCACAACTGGTGTTCAATCATTCAATACCTCTCACCGCGCTGCTATTCCCTTTCGTTCTGCTGCCTTTGATCCTGATGGTGATAGGCCTTTCCTGGATCCTGTCCGCACTCGGCGCCTACATTCGCGACATCGGCCAGGTCACGGGCATGGCAGCCACAGCGCTGCTGTTCCTTTCACCCGTTTTCTATCCAATCAGCGCCTTGCCTGAAGAGTATCGCGGCTGGCTGTATATCAACCCGCTGACCGCCATCATCGAAAACGGTCGTGCGACCATGCTTTTCGGTCAGGCTCCGGATCTGCACACATTGGGCACGAGCTATATCGTCGGCATCGTCATTTGCTGCCTCGGCTTTGCATTCTTTCAAAAAACACGCGCAGGCTTTGCTGATGTCCTCTAAAGATGTTGCCATTCACGTCAATGGCCTCTCTAAGCGTTTCAATATGTACGAGAAAGCACACGACCGCTTGCTCCAGATGATCCTGCCGTCGAAGAAACTTCACCATGAGTTCTGGGCACTCAAGGACATCAACTTTGAAGTGGCACGTGGCGAATCCGTTGGCATCATCGGCAAAAACGGCTCGGGCAAATCCACCCTCCTGCAGATTATCTGCGGCACGCTGACGCCGACCTCCGGCACGGTTAATGTCGATGGGCGCATTGCTGCGCTGCTTGAGCTTGGCTCAGGTTTCAATCCGGAATTCAGCGGGCGGGAAAACGTTTATCTCAACTGTGCGATTCACGGCTTGAGTCGCAGCAAGACCGATGAACTGATGGATGACATCCTGTCTTTTGCGGATATTGGCGAGTTCGTCGACCAACCCGTAAAGACTTATTCCAGCGGTATGTTTGTGAGGCTGGCTTTTTCTGTCCAGGCCAACCTGAAACCAGAAATCCTGATTGTCGACGAAGCCTTGGCGGTCGGCGATGCGCTGTTTCAGAAACGCTGCTACGAACGAATCGAAAAGCTCACCAGCAATGGCACCACCCTGCTGTTCGTCTCCCACGATGAAGAATCGGTGCGGACCCTGACGCAGCGGGCGATCTTCCTGTCGAATGGGAAAATTGAAAGCATCGGGTCTTCGGCAGACGTTATCCTCGATTACCGCAGGAACCTGCACGAACAGGAAAGTCTTTACCTGCAACAGTTGACGAAAAACCTTTCCGACAAGGCTGCGCAACATCAGAAGGACGATAACAAGGCTGCCAGGACCGAATCGAAAACTGCAGACCGGTTCTCCTTCGGTAATCAGGATGCCGAGGTTCTGGATGTGCGTGTGTTGAACGCCGAGGGCGAAGAGACCCAGGTTTTCTATGCCACGCAGACGGCTGTCATTCGCGTGTCCTTCCGCTGCAACGTCGATCTTGAGCACCTGAATGTGAGCCTGCGTCTTCGCAACAAGGAAGGCGTCAAGATTTACTCCTGGGGCACACTGAACCAGGACATGGCCATTGCCGCCAATCTGGCGACGGGCGAGACCTTCTGGACCAAGACATTCACTGCCGGCACCGAGTCATCGGTTGATTTTCAGTTTGAATGCAGTCTGGGCGCCAACCTTTACGAAATTCAGGCTGCCATATCCCAGGAAGGCAAACCTTACTACGCCGAACAACGCATTCTTCACTGGCGAGACGAGGCGGCATTTTTTACGGTGGCTACCAAGCCCCGCGAATACCATTTTGGCGGTGTCCTCGACCTCCGCATGAAAGCAATCGAAATCAAGGGCTGAGCCAATGACTATTTCCACCACAAACATTTGCTCGGCATCACTGACGGCAGGGGAACGCCAACAACTGGTCTCGCAGGTACTTTCAGCCTGTGGTAATGGCAAAGTGCTGCATATCGGCCTGCCTGATACAGAGCTGCTGCGGGCCTTCCTGCTGGCGGGTGTGCAGGCGTACAACGTCTTCCCGGGTGCTGAAACCGAGTGCGGCAATGCACAGCTTCCAGGACGTTTCATCGCATGGGACGGTGCTGACCTGCCATTGGACGACGAGAGTTTTTCGACGGTATTGATCACTCATGCCGACGACGCAGCTCTCTCCCTCAAGCGCTTGGCTGTCGAAGCGCCAAGAGTCTCGAAGCGCAACATCTTCCTGTTTCTGGACACCAGTTCCGAACCCGACACGAAAGAAGCCCGCAAGGCATGTGAAATGCTGTTCTTCGAAAACGGCGTACGCAAACACCCTGCCTACTATCGCGTCAACGACTACCAGTCGCTGCAATATGAACAAGGCAAAATTGCCATTCCGCTTGAGAAGCTTCCCAAGGAAGCCGCCACCGCTTATCCATTGGAAGCGCTGAAAGACGAGCGCGACCTGCACATGGACATGACGCGCGAGCCTGGCAGTCGCTCCGATGGCCATATCATTCGCTATCTTCTGGCCAGTCGCTATGTGCGCAACGGCGACCGCATCCTCGACGCAGCCTGCGGACTGGGTTACGGCGCCTATACTTTGTTCAACTGCTCGGACGCCAGCTCAATCCTCGGCGTTGATGGCAGCAACTACGCAGTCAAATACGCTGAAAAAAACTTCTCTGCGGTCAATTCGCAACTCACCTTCAAAGAAGGCTGGCTGCCGGAAGCGCTGAACGATATTCCGGATAACTCGATCGACCTCATTACCTCGTTTGAAACCTTGGAACACGTACCGGATCCGGTTGGATTGCTGGCAGAGTTCTACCGGGTCCTGAGTCCGTCCGGGCGAATCGTACTTTCCGTTCCAAATGACTGGTCAGACGAAACCGGAGAAGATCCGAACGAATTCCACTTTCACGTCTACACGTGGGAGCGCATCGTTAAAGAACTGGAAAAAGACTTCATCGTCGAAGCGGCTTACGCCCAGACAGCGGATCAATACAAACCGAAAATCAACAACGCTTACGAGTGGGCAGTCGGTATTCGCGAGCTGTATGAAGTAGACCCCAAGACATTGATCGAAAAAGATCCGTCTTGTGAATGGTGCCTTCTGGTCGGCATGAAATCGCCGACACTGGGCGCAACCGTGCCTTACCGCGAAACCACCTACGATCTCTATCCGGAAAATCCGGGATGGAAGGTCACGCGTTTTGACGACTATGCCAATCCCTGGCTGGTGAAAGGCCTGGTCACGATCGGTCATCGCATCGAAGACAGTCAGAAGCTGCTCGAACTGTCCCGCGAAGTAGCCGCTCAATCCTCGGCAACCTCACCGGACCTGGGGGCGGCACTGTGCATTCAGGCTTACCAACTGCTGCAGGCACCCACACTGACGGTGAATCAGCTGGAAGTGTTTGCAAAAGATGCTGACGCTTACATGGATCAGGCGGATCATTCACCGCAGCAGTTGCGCTGGAAAGTATCGATATCGTTCGTTATGGCCCAACTCCGGCAGGCCGCAGGCGACACTGATCGCGCCATTGATCTGTATAAGACTTGTGTGGCCTATGACTGCACCCAATACAGCCCGACTCTGATTACCAAGCAAATCAGGTCGTACCTGAATCTGGGTTTGATCGAGTCCGGCAAAGGCAACAATCAACAGGCTGCGTTGTATTGGCGTACAGGCGTAATCAGCGCAGAAAAGGCCCTCGCCATCGATTGGTGCGCCTCAATGGGCTCGCTCGAAAAACCGACCGATTTTGGTATGTCCGAACTGGGCGCCATTGTCGAACTCGCTTCTTCGTGCGCTTATGCCTTGCGATACGTTTCCAACACTGAGGATCGCACCCCGCAATGGTGGCATCAGCATCTTCGTGACCGCGACTCTCAACTGTCGAGAGTGCCAGGTATCGTGGCGGAAACCGCGCGACTGAATCGGGTGGTCATCGACAAAGATGCGACCATTCAGTCTGTGATCACGCAGACCGAGGTCGCCGTACAGGCCGCCATCACCAAGACTGAGGCGGCGTTTCACTCTGCGATCACACAGACGGAAGAAGCGTTCGTGTCCGCCATCTCGCAAACCGAGGCAGCGTTCCAATATCTCATCAACAAAACAGAGGCGGTTGCTGAGTCCGCCATCAATCAGAGTCAGAATCTGAACTCCACGCTGGATGAGGTTAATGACGCCCTGCAAGAAGCACTGGCTGCTTCTGAAGCAAGGCAGCAGGAGATCAGCGCCCTGAACCAGCACCTGGAACAAAAGAACGCCATCGTGCAACTGCTTAACGCTGAAGTCGCACATCGCGAGCAACGACTACAAACCATCGGCCGGAGCCGACTGTTTCGCTTGAGTCAGGCATTTGCAGCGCAACCCAACGATCTGAAGAAATACCTGCGCATCGCCTACACGCTCGCCTCCCTCGTGACCCCTGCCCCCGCACGTCGTTTGCTGAGTCCGACCGTCTCGGCCTTGAAGAAAAGCCTGAGAGGCCAGCCACCGGCTATTGTGTCGAACACTGACGCGCCCGCCGACATCAATGAAGACACTTACATCGTCAAGCAACCAGCCAAGCTGAACGCGGTCCGGCCGCGGGTGCTGCATGTCATCGCCAACTTCATGACCGGCGGCTCCTCACGCCTGGTGGTGGACATCTACGAATACCTGGGCGACCGGTTCGAGCAAAGTATTCTGACCAGCCATGCGCCGACCCCCGCCGCGTATTCGGGCATCACCATCAAGGAAATCAAACTGTCTGCAGACGAGATGCCTTTTGTCGAGTACCTGCAAGCACTACAACCAGAAGTCATTCACATGCACTACTGGGGCGATTGTGATGAACCCTGGTATGACCAGACCATGCGTGCCGCGCAACAACTGGGCATTCCTGTCATCCAGAACATCAACACACCGGTTGCGCCTTACTTGTCGCCCGCCATCAAGCGTTACGTGTACGTCAGTGATTACGTTCGCAACGTTTTTGGACAAACAGAAGCACCGAATGCAACGGTTTATCCCGGCTCCGACTTCTCGATGTTCAAAGCCGATGCGCCCAATCAGACTGCTACCGACACGATCGGCATGGTTTACCGACTGGAAACGGACAAGCTTAATGCTGACTCCATTACTCCGTTCATCAAAGCCGTACAGAAACGCCCGCAAACCCGTGTATTGATTGTCGGTGGCGGAAGTCTGATGGAGACCTTCAAGGAAGCGGTGAACTCGGCAGGCGTATCAGACAACTTTGAGTTCACCGGTTATGTCGCCTACTCGCAACTGCCGGACTTGTACCGCCGCATGAAGCTGTTTGTTGCGCCGGTCTGGAAAGAAAGCTTCGGCCAGGTCAGTCCTTTTGCGATGCGCATGCATGTTCCGGTTGTCGGGTATGACATCGGTGCAATTGGCGAGATTGTCGATGACAGCAGCCTGCTCGCCCCTTACGGCGATGCGGACAAGCTCTCTGACATCATCGTAGATCTGCTGAATGACAGTGCTCGTCGCACTTACATTGCCGACCGTCACAGCGAAAGAGCCGAGGCTCACTTCTCGATCCAGGCGATGATTGAGAACTACGACCAGATCTATGCCGAAACCCTGGCGGAAACCAAACAATGAAGATCGTTTTTTTTGTGCACTGCTTCTTTCCGGATCATTTCTACGGAACAGAAACCTATACGCTGGAACTGGCCAAGAATTACCGCAAGTGGGGCCACGATGTAGTCATTGTCAGCGCCTTGTTTCAGGGCGAACCCGCGGCGGCGGAATTGATCACTCGATATGAGCATGAAGGCTTTGAAGTTGTCCTGGTCGACAAAAACAAAATCCCTCACGTCAATATCAAGGAAACGTACTACCAGGCGGAGATGCGTCCGGTCTTGACCGATATTCTCGCCGACTTGAAACCGGACATCGTTCACGTCACCCATTTGATCAACCACACCAGTGCCTTGCTCGAAGCGACCAAGGCCTTGGACATTCCGACCTACGCAACCTTCACGGACTTCTTCGGTTTCTGCCTGACCAATAAACTGGAAGCAGCCGACGGTGCACTGTGCGCAGGCCCATCCAGGACCCGCAGCAACTGCGTGGCCTGCTACTTGAAAGAGACTGCGCGCACGTCGAAAGAGGGCTGGATCAAATACGCGAACAATGGCACGTCAGCCAAGCTCATCGCCAGCGCCGTAACTGCTCTGCGCAAAATGCCGGGCGTGAAAAACAGTGTGTTCGATCAAACGATCGACTACATCGCGGAGCGCCCGGACATTCTTGGGGCTCTTTACAACGGCTCCTACGCCGGTGCCGTCGCGCCAACCACCTTTTTAAGGGAAGCCTATGTCAACAACGACATCAAGGTCCCCATGAAAACCTTGTGGTTCGGCATCGACGTCGACCGCACGCCGAAGCCGGAGCGAGACGCCGAACACATTCCAGTGATCGGTTTCATCGGCCAGATAGCACCGCACAAAGGTACAGATCTGCTGATTGATGCCTTCAATCGCCTGCCAAAAGGCAGTGCAAGATTGCTGATCTATGGTCCAACCGACCAGGATCCGGCGTACATGGAAGAATTGAAAGCCAAAAGCGCCGGTACGCAAATCGAGTTCCGCGGCGTTTTCGAGAGCAAGGATATGGTCAATATTCTGCGCGATATGGACACCCTGGTAATCCCGTCGCGCTGGTATGAAAACAGCCCACTGGTGCTCTTGAACGCTCTGGCCACCCACACCCCTGCCCTGGTATCGGATGTGCGCGGCATGACCGAGTTTGTAGAGGCCGGGGTAAACGGAGAGATATTCGATCGCGGCAGCGCCGAAGATCTTTATCGCAAGCTGTCGGCCTGGGTTGCCAACCCGCAAGCCCTTTACGATCTCGCGAAAACCACGAACTACGAGAGGACGCCGGAAATCATGGCCCGAGAGACATTTGCCATGTATGCGAAGACGCCTGAAACGGTCTGACGGTTTTGTATTGAACAGCAGGGGCCAAGGACGGCCGATGCTGTACGCACTTCACATTCGCTTTAAATACCAAGCGCACGGGATTCACTTATGCATGCGACAGTCAAACTTGACGCACTGACATCATTACGTTTTTTTGCCGCTGCAATGATCGTTCTGGGACACACCCATGGAGCTTTTGGCTCTTTGGGGCTGGCAACGACGCTGTCCCTGGCCCAAGGTGTATCCTTCTTCTTCGTACTCTCCGGCTTTATCCTGGCGTACAACTATCCAACGCTCGCTACACGCCAGGAAACTGCCCATTTTTTTAAAGCACGCATAGCCCGGATCTGGCCTGCACACATCGCAGCAATCATCTTGCTGTACCTGCTGACGTCCGGTTGGAACCTGGGTGGGCTGACCTATCTTCAGGCTATATTTACAGCCCTGGCCAACCTGTTTCTGATTCAGTCCCTTATCCCCCTCAGAGATGTATTTCTCACATTCAACGGTGTCGCCTGGAGCATCTCGACCGAGATGTTCTTTTACTTCAGCTTTCCGTTATTGATTTCCAGTTTTATCCCGGGCTGGAAAGTAAAACTGATTTTCCTGAGTACCGTGGCAGCATTGTTTTTCGGATTCGCGATCGCTTGGAATGTACCGGCAGATGATGCAGCGCCATCGGTGAGCCTGATGGGCCTGTTTTATGTGAACCCATTTGTTCGGATCATTGAGTTTTTTGCAGGGGTCCTCGCTTGCGGGGTGTATCAGAAAATCCACAGCCGTACCAAGAACCAATCCGGCCTGCTCTTTTCCGCCGCAGAGTTACTGGTCGTTGTGCTCGCAGTATTCGCAATGTGGATAACGCCAAAGCTCACGAGTATTTTTGCCATGCACGGCGCCATTGGCGGCGCCGTAAACTATTACCTGATCAAGTCCGGCAGTTTCCTGTTTTTTGCAGCCCTGATTGTTGTATTCGCTCTCGGCAAGGGTGTGTTTTCCAAAGCCCTCTCCGCGCCTTTTCTCGTGCTGTTGGGAGAAATCAGCTTTTCCCTGTACCTGGTACACATGACGATCTTCCAGTGGTACATGGCAAACTCCTTGTACTTCAGCCATCTTCCGCTTCTTGTGCAAACTGCCGGCTACTGGGCTATCGCCCTGTCAATGGCGTTTCTTCTGCACAAAGCCGTGGAGAACCCCTGCCGCAAGTTGATCCTGAGCGTAAACAAAACCACGATCCCAAAAGCCCTGAGCACGGCATACAATGTAAGAGCAAGTGCCTACCTCGCAGCAGCAGGTGCCTTGATCCTGGCCCTCAATGTGTTACCCGCAGCGTTCGCCCCCAAAGGCTGCCAATCAGACGAATGCACTTACCTGGTCAAGAACCACGCGTTAACCAGCTCACCGGAATTTGGTGAAAATCTGCGCCTTGTCGCCGCTAAATCCGTGAAGACGAGTTCAGGCGGCGACAACATCGAGTTGGCCTTCGAACTGATCAAGCCTCTTCCCAAGGGATATATTCTGGCGGTTCACCTCCTGGACAAGAACGCGGAGATTCTCGACAAGTCGGACACTGCGCTTTCAAAGTCTGAAAAGCTGAGGCCAGGGGATCAATGGACAGAGGTTGTGACACTCACAGCAGGTCTCAGTAAACCCTCACCGCAAATGCTGGGACTGGCAGTTTATCTTGACCCGGCCAGCCCGATTGCTGTGCACAGTAAGGTCTCTGACTATAACGGACGCCGAGCGCTACTCCAGCTCTCAAACATCCAATCCAATTAAGAGCCTTAGACTTTGGTGAGAATCATCGAAATTATCAAAATACGCAGCGCTGTTGACCACCATGCAAGGTGAAACGCCTTTTGCCAATGGCAAACGTATTCTGCTGTGCGTTCATCAGTTTTTTCCGCAATTTTCTGCGGGAACAGAAGTGCTTACATTATCGACTGCTCAGGCACTGAGAGACGAAGGCTACATTGTTGAAATTGTGACGGCGCAGCTTCAGGGAGAAGAAAACCTGAGTCTTGCTTCTTACGATCATGAAGGCTTCAGGGTTCATCAACTACTGGTGCCCTACGTCGCAGGGAAGTTCTCCAGCACTACACTAGTGGATGAATACAACAACCGTGCGGTATACGCCCCCTTCAAAAGTCTGCTTGATCACTTCCAACCGAATCTAGTGCATTTCTTTCATTTCAAAAACCTGACGATATCAGCACTTCAAGCGTGCGTTGACAAGAATATTCCAACGGTTTACACCCCTACCGACTACTGGATCAACTGCCGATCCTGTCAGCTGGTGAAACCCTGGGGTAAGAATGAGTGCTCTGGACCAAGTCTTTTGGCAAGTAACTGCCTCAAACACGTAGCCATTAATAACCAGAAGGGCACCATGCGCCGGCTTTTGGCGCATACGCCTCAGGTACTATTTTCCGCGTTGATGCTGGCTGCGTCCGCGCCAATCAATACCCGCTTCAAGAACATCATGCTGGCCATGAAGGATCTTCGCAATCGTGAGCAGGCCATTGCCCAAGCCATGCTCAAAATTGATAAAATTTTACCGCCTACACTATTCATAGAACATTTACTGATCAACGCGGGAATCCCCCAGCACAAAATCAGACGCCTCAAATACGGAATCCAGCCGCCAATCATCTATCCAGTTGATCTGGATCGAATCAAAGTGGCAAGAAAGACTCCCACTATCGGTTTTATTGGAACGCTGACAAACCACAAGGGTTGTCATGTTCTCCTGCAGGCCATCAAGCAACTTCCAAACATGGACGCGGACGTTGTCATTTACGGCGATACACAACAAAACCCGGATTACGTGAAAAATCTCGACGGGATTATTCAGAATGATCCACGAGTTCGGTTCATGGGAACTTTCCCTCACGAACGAATTGGTAGCGTTTTGCACTCGCTGGATGTATTGGTCATCCCTTCTACATGGAGAGAAAACGCGCCGCTCGTGTTATTGAACGCTTTGGCTTGCGGCACCCCCATCATCGCAAGCGACGTAACGGGAATAACTGAATACTTGGGGGAAAAGGATAACGTAACAGTATTCGAGCCAGGAAACGCCGAAGAATTGGCGCAAAGTCTCCGGTCGTGCCTTGCATTGAATAATGAGCACGCCCACAATCATGGCGCAGGAAGGATAGCCGGTGAACCGCTGCACGCCTACATCAGCGTACTATCGGGTGTATATGCGGATCTCATGCAAATTCATGAAAAATTGGAATAAATTATGAAGTATGTAATTTTCGGCGGCGGTGGCTTCATCGGCTCGAACATAGCGGACAAGCTCCTTGCAGAGGGCCACAGCCTGCGAATCTTCGAAAGGCCCCGAGTCCCTCCGTACCGCGTGTTTGAGGCCCATGAGAACGTTGAATGGATCGCTGGAGATCTTCAGAGCAAACACGACCTTGAAGAAGCGATCAAAGGCGTAGATGGGGTACTCCACTTGGTATCTACCACCCTGCCTAAATCTTCTAATGATGATCCTATTTATGACATTCAAACGAATGTCATTGCGACACTGAACATGCTGAATGTGATGGTGGAGCAAAAGGTTGAGCAGATCGTGTTTATATCATCAGGTGGTACCGTTTACGGGAAGCCCGTGCAATGCCCACTTTCCGAAGAACACCCCACTGATCCAGAAGTATCCTACGGCATCAGCAAACTCACCATCGAAAAATACCTGTATCTCTACAAGAAGCTCCACAACATCAAACCGGTGATTTTAAGGGTTGCCAACCCTTATGGCGAAAGACAACGAATTGAAACGGCACAAGGTGCAATTGCAGCTTTTGTAAGCAGAGCGACAGCGGGAAAAACCATAGACATCTGGGGAGATGGCTCGGTTACGCGAGACTATATATATATAAAAGATATCGCCAACGCATTCTCGAAAGCCCTCAAGTACCAAGGCTCTGAGATTGTTTTTAACATCGGCTCAGGCGAAGGGACATCACTTAACGCGCTGATCGATCTTATTGAGAAGATAACTGATAACGCAGTGACTCGTAACTTCATGCCCGCACGAGCTTTCGATGTACCTATCAACGTACTTAATTGTTCGCTTGCAGAAAGGGAACTTGGTTGGAAGGCAGAGTTCAGTCTTCATGATGGGCTGAGGCACACAATTAACTGGTACATTGATAGCCTGACAACCGAAAAGAATAAAGGTTAAGTTAAACCATCAAATCAACGGGGCAAAAACCGCTTGCCCCGTCTACAGAGTAAAAAATTGGAGACTGTTACTTGGGATTGTAATATCCACTGCATGCGCGGAAAAGCACCGCCAACACAGCTAGATTCCCCTTAATTCCGTTGATTTTAGTTGGAACTTTGCCGATCGGATATCGCCTTACCGTCGCCAATTCTTTGCATTGGAAACCAAGTTTGGGAGCCCTGTAGCTAAGGTATGCAAGCAATTCGTATGTCATAAAGACATCGCGAAATGGCAAAATCCTGGTATCCAGCAGCATCTTGCGACTATAGGCCCGGAACCCCTGAGTGGTGTCTGTCCACTTAAACCCCGACGAAAGACTCAGCAAGGGTGCATGAATCAATCGGATGGCCAGGTCTCTCGATTTCGGCGTATTTTCTGCAACGCCGCCTTCCAGGAATCTGGAGGCTTGCACGAAATCTGTTCCTTTATCTAGCTCGGCGATGAATTGCGGTATGGCGTCCGGATCATCTTTGTCATTACCGTCAATAGTAACAATTCCCTCATACCCTTGATCAAGAGCGAAGGCATAGGCGCAGCGTAATTGCGCACTCAGCTTGCCTGGTCCACGCTTTATTAATAATCCGCGGACCTCGTTGCGACGCAGAAACTCTGCATCGAGTGAGTTATCAGTACTGCCACCGTCTACGATAATGATGTCGGCATGTTCGCTAATAGCCAGGCGACTCATCCTATCTAGAAGGCTTCTGATTCGATCACCTTCGTTAATGACCGGAATCACGACACACCAACGCTTCGAACGACCCAGCCACAGGTTTTCTTCGTACGCGGGCACCTCCCAACTGAGGCGAATATTATCGGTTTTATCTGTAATCATGTTCATCGTTACCATTAAGTCGAGCGAAGTGTGATCAAGAACACACCGATAATTACCAAGACAATCCCTGCCAATGTTGTGGTATGGAACGGCTCTCTGAAGACAAGCACTGAAGAGATAGCAACGGCTGCAACAGCACCGGCCGTGAGAACCGGGTGCGCTACGTTCAACGGTAAACGCGCCAACGCAGCTGCGTAAAGGAGAAATGCCGTACCGTACAATCCCAAGCCCAGCCAAAACGGCCAGTTCGTCAGCGCCGCAAAGGGATCGGAAAATGAAGGGAATCTACGTGGCGCCATCATCGCCATTTTAATTAATACGCTGGCAGACGCATTCGACAAAATCCCCACTATCAGGATTATCCACTTCATGAAGCGCACCCGGATAAGTTTTCTCGGTAGCAACTGACAGCAACGCCTAATGCGCGCTCTATTGATACCGGATTCGGCTCGCTCTTCAGCCCCAACATCTCAATGCAGACGACATGATTAGGCAAACGGTCGTGGAGAATACGGCTCATCGTTACATGATCGGTAGTACCATCCCCTAACGGCACCAGGTTGGGCTCACTGGCGTGAACATGGCCAATAATATCTGCACACTGATCAAGTGTTAATAAAGGTTCTTCATTGGAAATCGTTATTGCCCCAGTATCAAACTGCATTCTGATAAAGGGGTGATCGACTTCCCGGACGACTTGCGCGGTCTCAGTATTGGTTACCATATAGTTTGCGCCATAGCAGACCGGATTCGGTTCCAAACAAATGGTAGTGCCATATTCCCCAGCGATGTCTCCAATTGCGCGAAAAAAAGGAATCGCAATTGAGGATACTTCGTTGTCTGACAATCCACTTCGATCCCTGTTTTTTGGAGATCCGAAAACCAGAAATTTTGCACCCAGGCCTTGGCCGACACGACACACATGAGACAAATGCTTGATCAGCTCACCTCTGCTGCGGTCAGAACCGAACACATTCAATCCGGTTGTGCCAAAGAGCAAAGACTGCATACCGGTTATTTCCACCCCCTTGGCTTTCCACCAGTCTCGGACGCTCAATATATCTTCTTTTCGAGCGTTAGCCAGATCAGGAAAATATTTGCTTGGCGCCACATCGATGGCATCAACCGAGTATTGCTTCAGTAGTCCCGCGACGCTTTCGTCGTCCTGCGGATCCCATGCAATATTTGAGATAGATAGCCTCATTGCGCAAGGTTCTCTATCTTCGGTTCGGACTGAACATAGGCCCTGACCGCCTGAATGGTTTCCCGCGAACTATACTGGTAACGACCACTGCCGCCGAACAAATGAGCATGATTAGTCTGCATATTGTAAACAGCCGCAGGCTGATCTTTTACATTATCAAATTCAACACCAAAGCCGAGCTCGGATATATGTCCAACAGATACAGGAGCAGCGGTCAAATGAACAAGTTTCAAACCCGAACTAAGCGCGATCGAGATATCATACCAAAGATTAACCATCGGATAGAATTGAAAAACACCCCGACTATCGATAGCTTCAAGGTTATTCCGATTGAGAAAGTCGTAAATAATATTTTTCCGTAAACCAGGTCCAACTAACCCGGGGAGGCGGACAATCAGATGCTCAGAAAAATGACCTTCAACAAACTTCTCTAGCATCCTCCTATTCAGGCCGTAAGGATGAAGCCCGATTTCATCAACGTGCGTATTTTCATCAACATCGACTGCCTTCATGAAAACATCTACAGTACTGATCAAAATGAATCGTTTACATTTGACGGTCTTGAGAACTTCAATCAGCCCACGTATATTTTCGAGATCGGCTTCCGGCTGCGAGTTGGCAATCCACTTTTGCGCGGGGGCGCCAGAGCAGACGACGGTGTCAAATTCCCGCCCCTGAATATCGGCAATATTCGTGGATCGGTAGAGACAATCAAAATGGGTTTGATTTAATAGCGTCCCGCCGACAAATCCACTGTAACCAATGAGTGCACTAGCCATCGCATCCTCCTTACGGGCGACATTGATAATCACTGTTTAACCTCAATTAGATGAGGATAACCATCCAGGTTTGGATTTAAAGGATTACCACTGACAGTCACATTAATATACTGTTCACTGTACTCCAACGCAGTAATCTCTCGCACTCCGGCATCGGAAAAATTTATTCCAGCACCAACAACTAATGACTGTCTATTTGAAAAATCATTTTTGACAAAAAATCGTGTTCCGGAAACCCCGTTCACCCAATTCGCATCAGTAAGATTGAAAGCAGCAAATGTTTTCGCCTGGAGTTGCTTATCAACAAGCATTGAATCCCGCCATATGATGTTGATTGAGCCGTTCACTATTGAATACTGACCAAAATCAATCTTGCTTATACTATAGTTTGGTAACTTCACCAAGGCAATGCACGATACTGAATGCCGAGAAGGCCAATAAGGGGTAGGCACCTCGAATCGCTGCCATTCGAAATCCAGATTTTCGAATTGATCAGCGCCTGATGAAGCCCCGGTCTTATATACATGCAAGTAAAATGTTTTACTTTTATCAAACCGGCGGCAATCGCGCGAGTACAGAGCCAACTCTCCACTCAGTGTAGCTTTTGCAACGATCCCGACCGATGTTTTTATCTCACTGCCAGGGTCCAACTCCAGCTCGGCCAAACTCTGTTCGAATACCTTTCCTTGCTCATAATTAAAACTGAAGCTAACAAAAGCCAGCATTCCCAAGATATGAAAAAGCATCATCACGGGTTTATGCAGCGAGCGCTGCTTTAACGATAGCTTTAAATCCTCGACACACAAAACAAAGTAAGAAATCAAAACGTAGGTCAGAGCCTGGACAAACCCGAAATACCATAAAACGTAGTTTAATTGAGTATGGATGTAGGAGTGCCCTTTGGCAAGAATCAGCCAGGAAGCGGAAGCGCTAAAAAAAACAAATAGGGTTATGCCATTTTTAAAATCGAACTGGCGCCTGGAAATAGAAGCATATAAAAATCCAGTCAAAGAAAGTAGAATCAACCACTTGAACAAGGCACCTGGCAGATAGAAAAAAACCGCGGTTTCCCAAGTATTGATATAGCGTTTCACTACATCTAGCGGAGAACTTTGAAGCGACGCTTTAAATACGTCATCAAAGGTAGATGGATCACCATACGTACGTCGCTTGACATCCTGCTCAAAGATATTTTGCAGTCCAGCTACAATCGTGTCACCGCGCATTCCCGCATGAAGCAATAGAGCAAAAACAAAACCGAGTACGCATAATGCGAAGGTGAGTACAAAAAATTTCACATTACGCCGATGGTCAGGACGCTCCTCGCGAAAAAAGGGAGCAATAAGGAATACAGAACAGGCGAATAGCGTAATCGCGGAGAGGTATTCATAACCTGCCAAACTCTTCAGAAAAACTGCCGCACCAGTAAGGCCGCAAAACATGAATTTCTTGGCACGCTCATTCGACTTGTATGCTAACGCCGCAAATACCGCAGGTAAAAACCACAGAATGGGGACCCAATAAAGGTTTCTTGCGAAAGCAATGACCCAAGGAGAACTGATCATCACAACAAAAAAAATTGCGGCAAAACGCCCATTATATACTTTCGCATACAACAGTGTGAGCAACCCGACAACCAGTGCAAACAAAACAGAATTCAATAACTGCAGTTCTGCGACCGAATGAAGACCAAACAAAGAATAAGAAGCTGAGAAGAACAGCCCTTGAACACCATACTGTGACTTATAGGGTGAATAATAAATATCCTTGCCGGCAGCCTCGCCGGCAAATACGGGATAAGCGTCCAACATATTTTGGTTGTAATCGAATTTCTGCCCAATCGACATGAAACCTATATGGGATCCGCCTTTATCCAGACCAGAATCATCCGCAAAAATCCCTCCTAGCACCAGCGCTTGAGAGCCTTTATCGAAATTATCAAAAAAATAGTCATTAGCAAAATTAAAAAAATTAAGCTGAAAACTTAGCGTAGCTACTATCACCATGGCAAAGAGTTTTAATAAACTCACCTTCCCATTAATCAAGGCGTTCAGCATCTAGCTTCTCCAGCACATCATAAATATTATCGATCTTTCCACCAAGAATTGAAAAACACTTTGGTAAATCTTCGTATTTTTCAAACAAAATTGGCCGACCATCATCACTTTCGTTTTTCATTAGAATTGTCTTGACTTCAAACAATGACTCCACATATTGCGCCGTTGAAAGTGATGGAAGATATCTGGATACATCTCGCACCATACGGTCAACTTGTGAAACCCTTGTGTAATCGTTTAGTTTTCCATAAGGGCTTATCCCAGGCTCATCCACCCACTGAAGGTGTGGCGTGTATCTGACATGAGAAAGTGTGTGAAGGTTTCTTGCCGGAAATGGCATCAACGAGAAAAAAGGCCCATCCATAACAGTAATACCCAGGCCCTTCAAGGGAGCCGGCATATCCATAAGTGCCATCTCGGTAATTTCCTGTTTCAACTTCGTCCTTATACCCGGAAAATCACCCTTCAACTGATTGATTCCGCTGTAACTGCAGTTAAAAATATATCGACTGGACACGGAGCTGAAATTGCCATCCTTACTCTTGAAGATAACACCAAGCTCACCATTCACCGCCTTGGAGATAGACTCTACTTCGGTTTCAAGCAACAAATTTACACCTAGATCTTGCAACTCACTGAGAGCCCTCTTGGCAACAAGATCAGAGTTGAAAGCATACTCCTTGACCAAATAAACCTGCTCAATCAGGCGTGAATCGAATAGCTCTCGCATTTCCGGATCTGGCGCATGTACCTCCGCCCCAATATCAGCACAGAATCGAACAAACTGTTTCGCTGTAACCTTTGAGTTACGTCTGGAAATAGCATATAGCTTGGTAAATTCCTGATTTATAGCCTCAGGCCAATCTTGCACAAACTTTGGCAGATTCAGACGACTGCGAAATGCGGTAGTAAAGCTTCTCGGATAGTGATATCCGTTATGCACTCGCGCTTGATTATTATAGGATGCTCGTTTTAGAAGAGATGCCTCTCTCTCTACAACCAGAACTCTTTCGAAGCCACGATTTTTTGCGAGATAAATAGCGATGGCGCAGCCATAAAAGCCTCCACCAATAACTACCGCATCGAAATCCGTCTCAGACATTGGCATTGTTACTCCGCTCGCCAACTAAAACGGAGCCATCTTTAGAAGAGATCGAAACCTCCTCGATATTCAGTTTTTCACGCCGTGTGATCTTGGAACTCGTCAACTCTTGTGCGACATGGTACAACGGCGCCTCATTAGACAGACTCGCCATATGCAGGATATATTCCCCAAGCACAAGCAGTACCAATGAAATCAGGAAAAACATTCCCGACTGCTGAAGTGAAACACTAATCCATCCTGGAGCAACATTGGTTTTAAACAGGCCAACCGAAATAACATAGATACAATAAAACAAATTCGCCATCGCGCCAAACAACGAAAGAGAGGTAACAAGACGCATGGGCGCTCTGGTAGTCGATACCAACAGCCGCATTCCCCTATCAATACTCTCTGCCAAACGCTTGGGTTGGGACGTTTTTGGCGGTGCACTATATGAAAGCCGCACTTGGGAGAAACCTCCCGTTGCTGGAAGGTGACGATACGTCATAGCCGACTGAGGATGCTGCAAGATGAAGTTAATCACTTTCTTGCTAAGCAATCGAAATTGTGGAGCCTCTTTTGCAAGATGCACCCCATTGAAGTGATTGTACAGGCCATGGAAAACAGCAAACGCGCCCCTGTAAGCGAGACTTTGAGAGTTTTTTTGCTCGTTATTGGCAAAAACAACATCTACACCATCGATCGCCTTTTTGAGCATAGTCGGTAAAAATTCAATGCTGTCGGTAAGTGGATCAATGACCGCAACAAAATCACCCAACGCACTTTCAAGCCCCACCCAGGAAGCAGTGTCCGAATCTACTTCTTTGGTGAGTGCGTAAACCTGGAGATTTGCGATTCCATCTTCGCTTGTCAGACGCTTCATCACCGAAATACTTTCGTCTTCAGAAGCATTGTCGACGATTATTATTTCGTAATCACGTACGATATCCGAAATCACATTAGTGGCATTCGTGATGATACTTTCAAGATCCAGTGCCTGGTTCCGAACCACAAAAACAATGGATATAAAACAAGGAAAAAAATTCATGCCATCATCCCTCTAGACAAAAAATACAAATAGCCCTTCAAAACACCATCTCTATATATAGAGACTTTAATTTCTCGACGAGTCATTCGCTGACAAGTCACCAAAAAGGCCTCTTTATCCGCCAGCTATAACCCTGAGACAGCAAACAAAAAAGAAGAATATTTTATCTCGCACACGACGGCGACATTTCCACGCATTCAGCGAAAGGGCGAAAAACCTGAACCTTCCCATCGGCTTCGACGAACAGGCGGATGGGTGAAAATCCGCGCCGACAAGGCCTGATATCAAATTGACCTGTGAAAACCACCATCCATCCTGGATGGCTTTATATCTTGCTATAAGGGATTTGATTCCCGTATTAGCTCCGACCTGATTATGCTGGTGTTGGCGATACTGCATCGTTGAGTGCGCGTCGATAAACCACTTATATCCATGTGTACGAGCAAAAGCATAAAAATACCAGTCATGAAGACTGACAGATTGAAGCAGCTCCCAGTTACGTAGCATCGACTCTTTCAAAGCGTCGGCGAGCCCCCTTCGAAATACATAAGTACAACCGGGTCCTGCAGCCTCAAACAAGAAATCCCATTCAGCCTGAGGTTGTGCTTTGTCCAGTACACGTGTCCTGCCGTCAGGCCAAAATGCAGTGACGTTGCTGGAGTAGGCATCGCCTTGGTGGTGCTGGAGCATTGCTACGGAACGCTCCAGTTTATCCGCATCCCAAATATCATCCTGGTCAGAAAACGCAACATAGTCATAACCGTCGAACGCGACGTCACGAATCAGGCGGAAAAAGTTGCGAGCAGCGCCTCCGAACACCTCGGAGACAGGCAGAAGAACTATGTCGGAGTACTTCGCAGCGCTCGCGGCGCACCACTGCTCGGTACCATCAGTGGATGGATCGACACTGATGTAAATCGTCAAATCCACCGCCGTCTGGCGGCGAATTGACTCAATCTGTTCTTCTAGCCAGTGCACACCATTGTAGGCCGCCAGCAAAACAGCGATTCGGGGTTTTACCGGCGTATGATTTTGGCGAGCACTCACGAAACATCCTTTGCATCAAATCGCCATTTTCAGCGATTAGTTGGCTCCAAGAGTTTCTGCAAGTACTGGCCATAACCAGTCTTCTTCAGCGCATCGGCTTGGGCACCGAGTTGCTCAGCGGTGATCCAGCCGTTGTGGTATGCGATCTCTTCCAGGCAAGCCACCTTGAGGCCCTGACGCTGTTCGATGGTGTGTACGAAGTGACTGGCCTCAAGCAGCGAATCGTGCGTGCCTGTATCGAGCCAGGCAAATCCACGACCGAGCATTTCAACACTCAGCGTCTTTCTTTCAAGGTACGCACGGTTGACGTCAGTGATTTCCAACTCACCACGCTCAGATGGCTTGATGCCCTTCGCGATCTCGACGACATCGTTATCGTAGAAGTACAGCCCGGTCACGGCGTAGTTGGATTTTGGCTTGAGCGGTTTCTCTTCAATACTCAGAGCACGGCCCGTTTCGTCGAATTCGACAACACCGAAACGCTCTGGATCAGACACGTGATAACCGAAGACAGTAGCGCCTGTCTGCTGAGTGCTCGCAGAACGCAAATTGTCCGAGAAGTGCTGCCCGTAAAAGATATTGTCACCAAGAATCAGGCAGCAAGGATCTTTGCCAATGAACTCTTCACCGATGATGAATGCCTGGGCCAGACCGTCGGGACTAGGTTGTTCTGCATAGGTCAGCTTGATCCCGTAAACGCTTCCATCACCTAGCAATTTGCGAAAACAAGGCAAATCTTCCGGCGTGGAGATGATCAGGATTTCGCGCATCCCCGCCAGCATCAACACGGACAGCGGATAGAAGATCATCGGTTTGTCGTAGATCGGCAGCATCTGCTTGGAAACGCCAAGGGTCAACGGGTGCAGGCGTGTACCCGAACCACCAGCGAGGATGATGCCTTTACGATTTGTCGTGGTCATTTGTTCAGAACTTCCCTAAGCATTCGGTTCACACCACTTTGCCAATCCGGCAAGTGTAGATAAAATTTGGCACGTAACTTCTGGGTATCAAGACGTGAGTTAAGGGGCCGTTGCGCAGGAGTCGGGTAAGCAGTCGTGTCGATTGGATTGACGGCCGTTACTGCAAGTTTTTCCCCACTGGCCTGAGCGAATGCAATGACATGAGCCGCATACCCATGCCAAGACACTTCGCCGCTGGCCGCCAAGTGATAAACACCTGAAAGCTCCGGCTGCTGCAACGCCTGGCGAATGGCCAAAGCGCTTACATCCGCTATCAGATCAGCCCCTGTCGGAGCTCCGATCTGGTCCGCGATAACATTCAGCGTTTCCCGCTCCTTTGCCAGCCGCAACATCGTCTTGGCGAAGTTGTTGCCGCGCGCTCCGTAGACCCAACTGGTCCGGAAGATCAGATGCTTGCAGCCCGACGCAATGATCGCCTGCTCGCCTGCCAGCTTACTCGCACCGTACTGATTCACCGGGCCGACAGCATCCGTCTCCAGCCATGGAACGGAACCAGTACCATTGAAGACATAATCGGTTGAGTAATGAACCAGCCAGGCATTCAGAGCAGCTGCCTCTTCGGCCAAGACCTGCATCGCTTGGCCGTTCACAATGAAGGCCAGCTCAGCTTCTGATTCTGCCTTGTCGACTGCGGTGTACGCAGCGGCGTTGACGATGACATCGGGCTTGATCTGTCGGATCGTCGCACGCACGGCGGCCAGATCGGCGAGATCACCACACAGCCCATCGGCAGTCTGGCGATCCAGCGCAATCAACTGACCAAGCGGCTCGAGCGAGCGCTGCAGCTCCCAACCTACCTGACCGTTCTTACCCAGCAGAAGGATTTTCATGCCTTGTTCGAGCGATCCGCATAGTTCTGATCGATCCACTGCTGGTAGCTGCCGCTCTTCACGTGCTCAACCCACTCAGCGTTATTCAGATACCATTCGACAGTCTTGCGAATACCGGTCTCGAAAGTTTCTTCCGGCGTCCAACCCAGCTCACGCTGAATCTTGCTCGCATCGATTGCATAACGCACGTCATGACCTGGACGATCCTGAACATAAGTAACCAGGCTGGCATGAGGGCGGTGGGGCGAATCAGGACGCAACTCATCGAGCAACGCACACAGGGTTTGCACCACTTCGATGTTTTGTTTCTCGTTATGACCACCGATATTGTAAGTCTCACCGATGACGCCTTCGGTGACGACTTTGTACAACGCGCGCGCGTGATCTTCGACATACAACCAGTCACGAACCTGATTACCTTTGCCATACACCGGCAGAGGTTTGCCTTCCAGCGCATTGAGAATGATCAGCGGGATCAGCTTCTCAGGGAAATGGCACGGGCCGTAGTTGTTCGAACAGTTGGTTACCAGAGTCGGAAGACCATAGGTACGAGCCCAAGCGCGAACAAGGTGATCAGAGCTGGCCTTGCTGGCCGAGTATGGCGAGCTTGGCTGGTAAGGCGTGGTTTCGGTGAAGAGGTCTTCCGGACCTTCGAGGTCTCCGTAAACTTCGTCAGTCGAAATGTGGTGAAAGCGGAAATTGGCTTTACGCGCATCATCCAGCGCAGCCCAGTAGTGGCGGGCAGCTTCAAGCAGCGTGTACGTGCCGATGATATTGGTCTGGATGAACTCGGACGGACCGGAGATCGAGCGATCAACGTGGGATTCAGCGGCCAGATGCATGATCGCATCTGGCTGGTGCTCGCGCAGGACACGGTCGATCTGATCACGATCACAGATATCGACTCGTTCAAATGCGTAGCGCGAATTCTGGCTGACTTCTGCCAAGGACTCCAGATTGCCGGCGTAAGTCAGTTTATCGACGTTAACGACAGCATCGGACGTGTTGGAAATGATGTGACGGATGACTGCCGAGCCAATAAAGCCGGCGCCGCCGGTAACTAGAATTTTCACGCGAACGATACCCTTGAGCTGCGGACAGCGCTGCCGATGAGCGCTGTCTAATCCATGAATGCAGAAGCCACTCGCAGTTGGCATCTGTCAGAGTCAGTCTGAATCGACATGCAATAAGGCAAGATCGAACAAGGGACGCATTTTACAGCTTAATGATGGTTTTACTAATGGATAAAGACAGGCAGAGGCGCAATTTCGACAGACGCCCCGCCCCTTGCCGCTTCAGACCAGTCGCTTGCGCGCAGATCTGGACGAGCGTCCCAAAAACCAGCCCAGCACTGGACCAATCAACATGCCAATGAGCAACGCCAATACGACGACCAGCGAAACCGGCAACTGCGGCCCAGACAAACCTAGAAACAATAAAGACACCGATTGCTGATTCTCCAGCACAAACGCCAGAATCGCCAAGACCAGTAAAAGAATGAATACACCAAGAAATATGCGCTTAAGGTTACGCATGAGTAACCCCTTGAGAGATAGCGACTGTCAAACCCCCTCCTCCTCTTCTTCGTTCACGCGATCACGCAACTCCTTGCCCGGCTTGAAGTGCGGAACGAATTTACCGTCCAGACTGACCGATTGACCGGTCTTGGGATTACGACCAACGCGCGGTGCACGGTAGTGCAGAGAGAAACTGCCAAACCCACGGATCTCGATACGATCACCGGTAGCCAGACATTGGGACATTTGTTCAAGCATGGTCTTGATGGCCAACTCCACATCCTTGGATGAGAGCAGCCCTTGATGGGTGACAATTCGTTCGATCAACTCCGACTTCGTCATATTTTTCCCTTCTTTTTCAAGCAGCTAGATCAGCGCTTGAAAGGTTTTAGCACGCCCGGAAGATTTTGAACAGCCCAGGGATTGACATATCTTCCACCGCGTCGAAACGCCCGTTTTCAGGGCATCACAGCAACAAACAGGGCACAGCATGCTTAACGGCATATCACCAGCATGGTTCGCGTTACGTAACCCGCCGGGTTGAAGCCAAAAGGAAACTCATCTTCCTCCTTGGCATCATCTGATCTCGTGATCACTTTGTAGCCTGCGCCCTTGCACTCCTTCGCCGCGCGCTTCTGGCATTTCTCCCAGCCAGAGCCCAGCCCAGAGCAGTCGACCTCTATACCACTGACACCACGCACGGCATGGGTCTTGGCACTGGTCGTACAGCCAGCCAGAACCAGTACAGCCATGAGGACAATAAACTTTTTCATCCACTTCCTTATGCCAGGCAACTGCCCGACGACTACACACTTAAGACCAAGCTTAGTCGTGAATAGGCGATTGATCCGATTAAAGAAACAGACCGCCCGGAAGCCAGATTGGTTTCACCAAAACCATCATGCAAGCCGCGGACACTAAATCACAGGCACAAAAAAGGGCGACCGAAGTCGCCCTTTTTCATGATCAAGCAGAACTTAGTTCTGTTTGGCCATTGCCTGGCGCAGCAGTGCCGCCATGGTGGTGTCGCCAGCAGGAGCTTCTTCAGCCTTCAGGCTTTGGATAGCTTCTTTCTCTTCAGCATCGTCTTTCGACTTGATGGAGAGCTGGATCACGCGGCTCTTGCGGTCAACGCTGATGATCTTGGCTTCTACTTCCTGGCCTTCT
>Ga0213828_1000527_pt1 | contig 36123 bp, 29 predicted proteins | sample MC6MC0897MG_FD_180664 | JGI IMG/M metagenome (GOLD analysis project Ga0213828, IMG submission 180664) | Enriched soil aggregate microbial communities from Iowa State University, Ames, United States - MC6-MC0897-MG | ecosystem: Environmental > Terrestrial > Soil > Unclassified | place: USA: Iowa...
CGCCAGGATGTCGTCGTTCCAGTCCTGCGTGTGCAGGTCGAACAGCATCGTGCGCGAGGCATTGCTGGGGTCGGTGCTGTGTACCGCGCCGCCCGTCAGCTGCCAGATCAGCCAGGTGTCGATGGTGCCGAAGGCCAGTTCGCCGCGTTCGGCCAGGCGGCGGGCGCCGGGCACGTGGTCCAGCAGCCAGGCCAGTTTGGTGCCGGAAAAGTAGGCGTCGACGACCAGGCCCGTGCGCGCCTGCAGGAAGTCGCCGTGGCCGTCCTGGCGGAGCTGGTCGCACATCGGGGCCGTGCGGCGGTCCTGCCAGACGATGGCGCGGGCCAGCGGGCGGCCGGTCGAGCGTTCCCAGATGAGCGTGGTTTCGCGCTGGTTCGTGATGCCGATGGCGGCGATGTCTGCCGCCGCCGCGCCGGCGTTGCGCAAGGCTTCGCGGGCGACGTCGAGCTGGCTGTGCCAGATCTCGTTGGCGTCGTGCTCGACCCAGCCCGGACGCGGATAGTGCTGGCGGAATTCACGTTGGCCGACGCCGCGGACCACGCCGTCGCGGTCGAACACGATGGCCCGGGAGCTGGTCGTGCCTTGGTCCAGGGCTAGGACAAATTCATTCGTCGTCACTGTTTTTCGCGCCGTTCAGGTGTGCCCCGGCCAGCGGGTCGAGGCGTCTAAAGGAGAAGGTCGATGCCATGCACAGCAGGCCGATGACGATGAAGCCGGCAACCACGTCGCTGATGGCCAGCGTTTCGGCGCCACGCAGCGACATGCTGATGTTCAACGTGACCGCGGCCACCCCGACGCCCAGCGTGATGCCCAATTGCTGGGCCATGGCCGAAAAGCTGCTGGCGCGGCTCATCTTGGCGGGCGGGATGTCGGCATAGGTTAGCGTATTTACCCCCGTGAACTGCAACGACCGGAAGAAGCCGCCCACCAGCAGGATGGCGATCATCAGCCATACGGGCGTGGCCGGGTTGAAGGCGCCGCAGACGATGATGAAACCGCCCGTCAGTAGCGCATTCAAGGTCAGCACGCGGCGAAAGCCGAAGCGTTGCACGATGGGCGTGGCCACGAACTTCATCAGCAGCGCGCCGGCGGCGCTGGCGAAAGTGATGAGGCCGGCCGAGAACGGCGAAAGGCCAAAGCCCACCTGCAGCAGCATGGCCAGCAGGAACGGCGTGGCGCCGACGGCAAAGCGGCACAGGTTGCCGCCCAGCGTGGAGATGGCGAACGTGGGAATCCGCATCAGGGACAGATCGATGATGGGATGTTCGGTGCGCCGTGCGTGCACGCCGTACAGCAGTCCGCACACGATGCCCACGGAGATCAGGCCGAGCAGCATGGGCAGCGGCATCACGTCGCGGCCGATGGCCTCGAAGCCGGTGACCAGGGTGGCCAGGCAGCCGGCGCTCAGCAGAAAGCCGATCCAATCGAGCCGCGGCGTGCCGGTTTCGCGGATTTCGGTGACGTACCGCAGCACCAGAAAAATGCCCAGGAACCCGATCGGGATGTTGATCAGGAAGATCCAGTGCCACGACATGTACGTGACCATGAAACCGCCTAGCGGCGGTCCGATCACCGGTCCCAGCAGTGCCGGGATCGACAGGAAGGACATGGCCTTGAGCAGATCCTGCTTGGGGACGGTGCGCAGGAGGATGATGCGGCCCACCGGCACCATCATGGCGCCGGCCATGCCCTGGACGATCCGGGCCAATACGAGTTGGGGGAGGTCCTGCGAGATAGCGCAGGCGACGGAACTGAGGGTGAACAGGCCGATCGCGGTAATGAATACGCGCCGGGCGCCGTAGCGGTCCGCCGCCCACCCACTGATGGGCACGAAGACGGCGACGGCCAACAGGTACGACGTGATGGCCACATTGAGCCGCACCGGGGTGGATCCCAGGGCCCGTGCCATGGCGGGCAGGGCGGTCGCCACGACCGTCGCGTCCAACATTTGCATGAACAGCGCGCAGCCGACGATGAAGGGGATCATGCGCGCCGCGCGCACCGCATCCGGGGTTGACGGTGGAGCGGGATTGGCTGCGGCGGCGGATTCTGCGGACATGTCGGGCGGGCTGCGGTGGAAGCCTGACGATTGTAACGCCGTGGATATGGCCGCCGTGAAGTAAACTCGAGACATCTGCAACCTAATGAAATTGGCGTCATGGCGACCAACTACGAATCCGAGATCACCCAGTTCCTCAAGGACTTCAAGAAATCCCACCCTGGCACCGAAGAGCGCCAGCGCGAGGGACGCGCCCGCCTCTGGGACAAACCGCAGGATCAAGAGCTGCTCGAAGGCTTCCGCGCGGCTCGCGTGGCGCAAAGGCCGTACGTGTATCAGGCCGACTGATACCGTTCTCGGCAAACATGGTCCAGAACCCCTCGGTGCCAGGCGATGCCCTGGCCAAGCTAGTGGCACCGTCCGTCGACAGCACGCCCGACACCATCGATAGCGTGGCGTTTGCGCGTCTGTATGGCGAACCGCTGTTCCAGATGCCGACGGACCTGTACATCCCGCCCGATGCGCTGGAAGTCTTCCTCGAGGCGTTCGAAGGGCCGCTGGACCTGCTGCTTTACCTGATCCGCAAGCAGAACTTCAACGTTCTGGACATCCCCATGGCGGATGTCACGCGGCAGTATCTGTCGTATGTGGATCAGATCCGCATCACCAATCTCGAACTGGCCGCCGAATACCTCCTGATGGCGGCCATGCTCATCGAGATCAAGTCGCGCATGCTGCTGCCGGTCAAGAAGACCGACACCGGCGAAGAGCCCGAAGATCCCCGCGCCGAACTGGTCCGCCGCCTGCTCGAGTATGAGCAGATGAAGCTGGCCGCCCAGAAGCTCGACAAGATGCCGCAGCTGGGGCGCGATTTCGTCAGCAGCCAGGCCGTGGCCGACCTCAGCGTCGAGCGCGCGCTGCCCGACGTCAGCGTGGACGACCTGCGCGCGGCCTGGGCCGACATCATGAAGCGGGCCAAGCTCAACCAGCATCACCACATCACGCGCGAGCAGCTGTCCGTGCGCGATCACATGACGCACATCCTGCGCCGCCTGAACGACGTGCGTTTCATGGAATTCGGCGACCTCTTCATGGAGCGCGTCCGCGAGGGCGCGCCCGCCGCGGTCGTGGTCGTGCATTTCATCGCCATGCTCGAACTGGCGCGCGAATCGCTGCTGGAAATCACGCAGGCTGAGCCGTATGCGCCTATCTACGTCCGCCTGGCGTACACCAGCGTGGCAGCCGTCGCGGCCTGATCCTGACCGGGCTCCTGCCCACCCCGGAGATTCCCTTGAAAGTCGTACACACCATCCAGGAATTGCGCGATCACCTGCGCGGACAGAACCGCGTGTCGTTCGTGCCCACCATGGGCAACCTGCATGAAGGCCACCTGTCGCTGATGAAGCTGGCGCGCCAGCACGGCGATCCCGTCGTGGCTAGCATCTTCGTGAACCGCCTGCAGTTCGGCCCGAACGAGGACTTCGACCAGTATCCGCGTACCCTGGCCGCCGACATCGAAAAGCTTGAAGCGGCGCGCGACGTCTACGTGCTGTTCGCGCCGAACGAGCGCGAGATGTATCCCGAGCCGCAGAATTTTCGCATCCAGCCGCCCGATGACCTGGGCGACATCCTGGAAGGCGAGTTCCGTCCCGGGTTTTTTGCCGGTGTCAGCACCGTCGTGCTGAAGCTGTTTTCCTGCGTGCAGCCGCGCGTGGCGGTGTTCGGCAAGAAGGACTACCAACAGCTCATGGTGGTGCGCAACATGTGCCGCCAGTTCCAGTTGCCCGTCGAGGTGCTGGCGCATGAAACCGTGCGCGCGGACGACGGCCTGGCGCTGTCGTCACGCAACCGCTACCTGACCGACGGCGAGCGCGCCGAGGCGCCGGCGTTGTACGCCGAGCTTCAGGAGATCGGCCGCCGCCTGGCCCAGGGCGAGCGCGATGCTGCTGCGTTGGAGAACGACGCGGCCCAGCGGCTGACGCAGCGCGGCTGGAAGGTCGACTATGTGGCCCTGCGCCGCCAGCGCGATCTGAAGCGCCCCGAGGCCGCCGACCTGCAGGCGGGCGAACCCGTCGTCGTGCTGGCCGCGGCCAAGCTGGGCGCCACGCGACTGATCGACAATCTGGAATTGGTCTACACGGCCTGAAGCGGCGGGTCGGTGACATCCGGGCGCGCGATGCGGGGCGCTCGGTACAAGGCACCTGGTACAGGCGCTTGATAGGGCAATTGAGGCGAGGCGTTTTCATCAGCCCCTAGCAGAATTGCCAGCTTACGGCGGCCCGGCCGGCGGGGCAGACTGTTTGCAATCCTACATTGCAAACGAGCTTCCATGCCCTTTCCTCACCCCGAACTCGACGCCGCCCTTTCAGCCCTGACCGCCCGCGAACGCCAGATTGTTGACTACGTGGCGGCTGGGCGCGCCAACAAGGTCATTGCCATCGACCTGGGCATTTCCCTGCGCACGGTCGAGGCCCACCGCGCCCGCATCTTCGCCAAACTCGGCGCCCGCAACGCCATGCAACTTGCCTGCCGGCTGTGTGCGCACGGGCAGTCCGGCGCATCGCCCGTTCCGGGCGCGCACTGGCCGTCCCGCACTATGCCGCCTTTCGTCCGCCCTGGCGCGCCGGCCCAGGCATTGCACGAGCCCGCCAGCGAATACGGCGACTGCCCGGCAAAACCCGATATTCCTCCCTGATGGCGATTTGGCGCAGGCGGTCTTGTGCGCACACGTAAGGCAAGCCGTGCTTCGCAGCCAAAACCCTCCGCCATAGCGTGCAGCCGTGGGGGCCGCCGTATTCCGCCGCGCGTGCCCTTTCACCGGGCCCAATGGCTGCCGGCCAAAGAATTCGGGCCTGACGAACAAGGTGTTCGTCAGGCCCGGGTGGGGTGCTGCGGTGTTCGCCCTGCGGCGCTCACGCGCCGTGGGCGGACATCCCTTCGATCAAGGGCACTTGGGCGCTGCGGCGCTGGCCAGTTCGTCGATCGGGTCCAGATCCGGCTGGCGGGTCAGGTTGTAGTTCAGGTTGGGCGTCTGGCCGCCAATGGAGCGCACACGCAGCACGTTGTTGGCCGCGACCACGAATTCCACGCGGACATTGCCTTGGCCGTCCATCAGGATGACGCGCGGCGGGCGTTCTTCGGTGGCATCCCAGCAGCCTTGCTCGGAAACGGGCGGGCCCTTCTTGGGATCGTTGTCCAGGTAGGCGGTGCGGCCGCGCCAGCGGCCATTGGGCGCCAGCGTCAGCGTCACGCGCTGGGCCGTGCACTGCATGGCGGGCGAAAAACACGGCAGCGTGCCCATGTAGGTTTGCGGCTGCGGAACGAGGCTATGGGTGATGCCGTTGGCCGCAGGGGCAGGGGCAGGGGCCACGGGGGCGGGTGCCGAGCCGCCGGCGCCGCCGGAGCCACCGGCACCGCTTTCTGCGCCTTCGGGCACGGACTGGCCGTCTTCGGTGGTCTGGCCGGCAGCAACCGCCTGCTGATTCTGGTTCTGTTGACGGCGCGCGTCGGGCTTGAGCTCGATCTGCACTTGCGACGGGGCGCGGATGACGGTGCGGTAGCCGGCGCCGGAACCTTGATACTGGGCGTCGGTCACGGTGCTTTCGGCAGGCAGGTCGTAATAGCCTTCAGCTTTCTGCTTGGCGCAGCCGGTTGCGGCGATCACGGTGCCCGCTAGCAGCAGCCCCATGACGCTGAGTTTGCGGGAGCGGGAAACGATTTCTACGCGCGCGGCCATGGCAGCTTATCCGTGAATTGAGTCTGTCTCCGATTTTACGCACTTATGCGAAGATTCGATACGTTCCCCTTAGCCGTTCCCGGGCATCCCGGCACTTTATGCACAAATTACGACACGGCCGCGCGCGGCTCCTCATTCCTTGCGCCATCGCCGGTTTGTCGGATGGGCAGGCGCGTCCCGACCGCAAGGGGCGATGACGCCGATGTGGCACGTCTTTGATCTACCCTTTGGCGTCTTCATCGGCGTGGCGGCGCTGGCGGGCCTGTTCGTGGGCAACTGGCTGACGGTGCTGACCCATCGGCTGCCGCGCATGATGGAGCGCGAATGGCAGGCGCAGTGCCTGGACGCCGCCGGCAAGCCGCGGCCCGCCGGACACTATGGCCTGCTGTCGCCGGCCTCGCAATGCCCGGCCTGCGAGGCGCCCATCGAAAGAATGGCCCGGATTCCCGTACTCGGCTGGCTGCTGCTGCGCGGCCGGTGCGCGGCGTGCCACGCGCCCATCGGCTGGCGCTATCCCGTCATTGAACTCCTGACCTGCGCGCTGTTCGCCGCCTGCGCGCTGCGCTTTGGCGCAACGCCGATCGCGTTGGCGGCCATGGGCTTGTCGGCCATGCTGGTGGCGCTGGCATGGATCGACTTCGAAACGACGTTGCTGCCCGACGTTCTGACGCAGCCGCTGGTGTGGGCGGGCCTGCTGGTGAACCTGTTTGATGCATTCACCAGCGTGCAGACGGCGGTGGTCGGCGCGGCAGCCGGGTATCTTTTCCTGTGGGTTATCTTTCATGTGTTCCGCCTGTTGACCGGGCGCGAAGGCATGGGGCAAGGCGACTTCAAGCTGCTGGCCGCGCTGGGCGCGTGGTTTGGTGTCGAGGCCTTGCCGATGTTGCTGCTCAGTGCGTCGCTGGTGGGCGTGCTGATCGGCGGGACGCTGACGCTCACCGGCCGCGCCAGCCGCGGCCAGCCCTTGCCCTTCGGGCCGTACCTGGCGCTGGCCGGCCTGGTCATGCTGCTGCTGGGCGGCGAACAAGGCATATGGCAGTTCATGAACTAGGGACGGCCGGTCAGGACGGCCGGTCCGGACGGCCAGTTGGGGCGACCAGTCACGACGGCCGGTCAGGACGATCGGCCAGCCGAGGGCCGCTGGTATCGACGGCCATGCAACGGCACTAAGCAAGAGACAAAGGAAAGGCAGCATGTTCAACATTGGTCTGACGGGCGGCATTGGCTCGGGCAAGTCCCGCGTGGCGGACATGCTGGCGGAGTGGGGCGCGGCGTTGGTCGACACCGACGAGATCGCGCGATTGCTCACCGCCGCCGGCGGCGCTGCCATGCCCGCGATCGAACACGAATTCGGACCGCAGGCGCTGACGCCCGACGGCGCGCTGGACCGCGCGTGGATGCGCACGCAGGCATTCGCCGATCCGCAGGTGCGGCGGCGGTTGGAGGCCGTGCTGCACCCGGCCATCGGCCGCGAAACGCAGCGGCAGGCGGCGGCCGCTCGCGGATCGTATCTGGTCTTTGTGGTGCCGCTATTGGTTGAGTCCCTGGACCGTTGGCGTGACCGCGTGGATCGTATCTGCGTGGTCGATTGCGATCCCGAAACCCAGGTCGCTCGCGTGCAGCAGCGCAGCGGGCTGACGGAGCAGGACATCAGGCGTATCATGGCGGCACAGGCTGCGCGGGCACGCCGGTTGGAGGTCGCGGACGACGTCATACTCAACGACGCAACGACAACACCGGAACAGTTGCGCGCGCGGGCGTTGACCCTGCATGACCGCTGGCTGGCGCTGGCGACCACCACGGGCCGGTAAGCCAGCGGCTGCCGGCACCCCTGAAAATTCTTGGCCCGCCGGCCAACCACTTGATAGGGCCTGTAAAAAAGCGTGATCGTTTACGAATATCCCTTCAACGAGCGCATCCGTGCTTATCTGCGGCTGGAATACCTGTTCGACAGGCTCTTCTTCTTTGCTCGCGAGGGTGACTCACGCCAGCATCAGGTTGCCGTCACCTCCCTTTTCGATCTGCTCGACGCGTGCGAACGCACCGACGTAAAAGGCGCGGTCCTGCAAGACCTTGAACGCCAGCGCTTGGCGCTGGTCGGGCTGCGCGATCATCCCGGCGTGGCGCAGGACGCGCTGGAAGGCATGCTGCGCGAAATGGAAAAGGTGGCCAGTGCCCTGGCTGCCCCTGGCAAGACCGGCCAGTCGCTGCGCGAGAACGAATGGCTGACCAGCCTGCGCGGACGCCTGTCGGTGCCCGGCAGCGCCACGCAGGTCGACATGCCTTCGTACTATGCCTGGCAGAACAAGCCCGAGGCCGCGCGCTGCGCGGACCTGCAGGCGTGGGTGTCCCCCTTCATTCCCCTTTACGATGGCCTGACCCTGGCGCTGCGCCTGTTGCGCGAGTCCGGACGCAAAACCGACATCGTGGCCGAGCAGGGCGCCTATCAGCAGATGCTGGGCGGCAAACAGTTCCAGCTGCTGCGCGTCTGGGTGGACCCCACCCACGGCGTCTTCCCCGAGATCAGCGCCAATAAGTACATGATCTGGATACGTTTTTCCACCCAGGACGGGGAGTTCAAACCCCAGCAGGTGGCCCGTGATGTGTCATTCCAGATGACCCTCTGTAGCTCTTAGGCTGAAGTTACGCAGGGTTTCGCTGCCCGGATTCCTGTTGCGGGTAGTTTCAGCATGACGGTCATCAGGGCCGAAATCGGGACGGTCTAGTAGACAATACGGCTTTCCTTCCGAGTGTGCCGGAACCGTTTCCATGTCCGATAGCCGTCCTGTATCCCCACCCACCCGCTGGAGCCGTCGCCGCGTGGTCGGCTTGGGTCTGCTGCTCCTCGTTGTGGCGGCAATCGCGTGGTTGGTGCTCCGGCCCTCGGCCAAGCAGGGTGGTCCCGGCGGACGTGCCGGCGGCCGGCCCCCGATGGCGGCCATGGCCAACCTGCCGGTGCCGGTGCGAATCGCCACCGCCGCCCAGCAGGACATCGACATCTTCCTGCGCTCGCTGGGCACCGTCACCGCCTACAACACCGTCACCGTCCGAAGCCGCGTCAGCGGCGAACTCGTCGACGTCGCCTTCCAGGAAGGGCAGCAGGTCAAGGCCGGCGACCTGCTGGCGCAGGTGGACCCGCGTGCGTTCCAGGTGGCCTTGGACCAGGCGCGCGGCACGCAGATGCAGAACCTGGCCCAGCTGGAAAACGCCCGCCGCGACCTGCAGCGCTACCAGGCCCTCTTCAAGCAGGATTCCATTGCCCGCCAACAGGTCGACACGCAGGCCGCGCTGGTGCGCCAGTACGAAGGCACGGTCAAGAGCGATCAGGCCAATGTCGACAACGCCAAGCTGCAACTCGATTACGCGCGCATCACCGCGCCGATCAGCGGCCGTCTGGGTCTGCGCCAGGTGGACCGCGGCAATCTCGTGTCCAGCGCGGACACCAACGGTCTGGTCGTCATCACCCAGACTCAGCCGATTTCCGTCGTCTTCACCCTGCCTGAGACGCAGTTGCCCGAAGTGCGCGCGGAACTTGCTGCCGGCAAGACGTTGACGGTCGACGCCTACGACCGCGCCGACACCCGCCGCATCGCAACCGGCACGCTCGAGACACTGGACAACCAGATCGACGTGACCACCGGCACGCTCAAGCTCAAGGCCCGCTTCGACAACGCCGACGACGCGCTTTTCCCCAACCAGTTCGTCAACGTGCGCCTGCACGTGCTGACCCGCAAGGACGTGACCGCCATTCCGACGGCGGCGGTCCAGCAGGGCTCGGCCGGCGCGTTCGTCTTCCTGGTGCAGGACGACAACACGATCGCGGTGCGCCAGGTCAAGCTGGGCGCCATCAACAGCGGCATGGTCGCCGTGAACGAAGGCTTGAAGCCGGGTGACCGCGTCGTCACGGAAGGCACCGACCGCCTGCGCGCTGGCGCCAAGGTGGAAATCCTGGGCGGCGCCGAAGTCATTCCCGCCACCCGCGACAAGACGCTGGGCGCGGGGGCGCCGGCCGGCACCACGCCCGCGTCCAAGTAAGCCGAGAACGCCGTGAGCCCGTCGCGCCTTTTCATTCTGCGCCCCGTGGCCACCACCCTGTCGATGGTGGCCATCCTGATCGCGGGCCTCATCGCCTACCGTTTCCTGCCGGTTTCGGCGCTGCCCGAAGTCGACTATCCAACGATTCAGGTCGTGACGCTGTATCCCGGCGCCAGTCCCGACGTCATGACGTCGCTGGTCACGTCACCATTGGAGCGCCAGTTCGGCCAGATGCCCGGCCTGAACCAGATGTCGTCCACCAGTTCGGGCGGCGCCTCGGTCATCACCCTGCAATTCAACCTGACGCTGCCGCTGGACGTGGCCGAACAGCAGGTGCAGGCGGCCATCAACGCGGCGTCGAACCTGCTGCCGTCCGACCTGCCGGTGCCCCCCACCTACAACAAGGTCAACCCGGCCGACGCGGCGGTGCTGACGCTGGCGATCACGTCGCCCACCATGCCGCTGCCGCAGGTGCGCGACCTGGTCGATACACGCGTGGCGCAGCGGCTGTCGCAGATCCCGGGCGTGGGTCTGGTCAGCGTGGCGGGCGGGCAGCGCCCGGCCGTGCGGGTTCAAGTGAATCCGCAGGCGCTGGCAGCCAATGGCCTGTCGCTGGCCGACCTGCGCACCGCCATCGTCGGCGCCAACGTCAACCAGCCCAAGGGCAACCTGGACGGTCCGCAGCGCTCCACCACCATCAACGCCAATGACCAGCTCAAGTCGCCCACCGACTACAACAGCCTGATCATCGCGTACAAGAACGGCGCGCCGTTGCGGCTGGCCGACGTGGCGCGCGCGGTTGAAGGCGCCGAAGACACCCGCCAGGCCGCGTGGGCCGGCGACAAACCCGCCATCCTGCTGAACATCCAGCGCCAGCCCGGGGCCAACGTGATCGACGTGGTCGACCGTATCCAGGCGCTGATGCCGCAGTTGCGCGCCGCGCTGCCCGCCACGCTGGACGTGACGGTGGTGTCGGACCGCACTCAGACCATCCGCGACTCGGTCGCCGACGTGCAGTTTGAAATGCTGCTGGCCGTCGGGCTGGTGGTCATGGTCACGTTCATCTTCCTGCGCAGCCTGACGGCCACGCTGATTCCCAGCGTCGTCGTGCCGCTGTCGCTGGTGGGCACGTTCGGGATCATGTATCTGTCCGGATTCTCGATCAACAACCTGACGTTGATGGCGCTGACCATTGCCACCGGCTTCGTGGTGGACGACGCCATCGTCATGATCGAGAACATCGCCCGCCACATTGAAGAAGGCGAAAAGCCGATGCAGGCCGCGCTGAAAGGCGCGTCGCAGATCGGCTTCACGCTGATCTCGCTGACCCTGTCGCTGATCGCCGTGCTGATTCCGCTGCTGTTCATGACGGAGGTCGTGGGCCGGCTGTTCCGCGAATTTGCGATCACGCTGGCGGTGGCCATCCTGATTTCGCTGGTGGTGTCGCTGACGCTGACGCCCATGATGTGCGCGCGCCTGCTGCGCGCCGAATCCGAAACGAAGCACGGGCGTTTTCATCAGGCCACGGGCGCCTTCATCGACCGCATCATCGCCGGCTATGACCGCATGCTGCAGGTCGTGCTGCGCCATCAGACGCTGACGCTGATTGTTGCGGTGGCCACCTTTGCGCTGACCGTGTTGCTTTACCTGGTGGTGCCCAAAGGCTTCTTCCCGCAGCAGGACACCGGCCTCATCCAGGCCATCACGCAGGCGCCGCAGTCCATTTCGTTTACCGCCATGTCCGAGCGCCAGCAGGCGGCGGCCCGCCTGGTGCTGGAGGATCCCGACGTGCAGGCCGTGTCGTCCTTCATCGGGGTGGACGGCAGCAACGCCACGCTCAGCGCCGGCCGCATGCAGATTTCGCTCAAGCCCCAGGCCGAGCGCAATGGCGATCTGCGCACCGTCATGGCCCGCCTGCAGGAAAGCCTGAACAAGCAGGACGGCCTGACCGTCTACATGCAGCCGGTGCAGGACCTGACCATCGAAGACCGCGTCAGCCGCACGCAGTACCAGATGACGCTGTCCAACCCCGACCTGAAAGTGCTGAGCGAATGGACGCCCAAGCTGGTCGAGCGTCTGCGCGCCGTGCCGGGCCTGATGGACGTGGCCGACGACCTGCAGGACGACGGCCTGCAGACGTGGGTGGAGATCGACCGCGACGCGGCCTCGCGGCTGGGCATCACCGCCGCCGTCATCGACGAGACGCTGTACAACGCCTTCGGCCAGCGGCTGATCTCCACGATCTTCACGCAGTCCAATCAGTACCGCGTGGTGCTGGAAGTCCTGCCGCAGTTCCAGATGTCGCCCAGCGCGCTGGGGCAGATCCACGTGCCCACGTCCACGGGCGCGCAAGTGCCGCTGTCGTCGGTCGCGCACATCAGCGAAGGCCGGACGGTGCTGGCCGTGAACCGGCTTGACCAGTTCCCCATGGTGACCGTGTCGTTCAACCTGGCGCCCGGCGCCTCGTTGTCCGACGCTGTGGAAAACATCAAGGCGGCCGAAGCCGAAATCGGCATGCCGTCCAGTGTCGAAACGCGCTTCCAGGGCGCGGCGCTGGCGTTCCAGAATTCGCTGTCCAGCACGCTGTGGCTGATTCTGGCGGCCGTGGTCACGATGTACATCGTGCTGGGCGTGCTCTATGAAAGCTACATCCACCCCATCACCATCCTGTCCACGCTGCCGTCCGCGGGCGTGGGGGCGTTGCTGGCGCTGCTGATCAGCGGCACGGAACTGGACATGATCGGCATCATCGGAATCATCCTGCTGATCGGCATCGTCAAGAAGAACGCGATCATGATGATCGACTTCGCGCTGGACGCCGAACGCAAGCGGGGACTCGCGCCGCGCGAGGCCATCCACGAGGCCGCGCTGCTGCGCTTCCGGCCCATTCTGATGACCACGCTGGCCGCGCTGTTCGGCGCCTTGCCGCTGATGCTGTCCACCGGCACCGGCGCTGAACTGCGCCAGCCGCTGGGCCTGGTGATGGTCGGCGGCCTGCTGTTGTCGCAGGTGCTGACGCTGTTCACCACGCCGGTCATCTACCTGATGTTCGATCGCATGTCCCGCCGTTGGCGCGGCGCGGGTGCGCCGTCCGCCGGAGACGCGCGATGATTCTGTCGGCCCCCTTCATCGTCCGGCCGGTGGCGACCACGCTGCTGAGCCTGGCGGTCGTGATGGCCGGCATGCTTGCGTTCTTTCTGTTGCCCGTGGCGCCGCTGCCGCAGGTGGACATCCCCACTATTTCCGTGTCGGCCAGCCTGCCGGGCGCCAGTCCCGAGACCATGGCATCCAGCGTCGCCACGCCGCTGGAACGCTCGCTGGGCAGCATTGCGGGCGTCACGGAAATGACCTCGCGCAGCTCGCAGGGCTCCACGCGCATCACGCTGCAGTTCGACCTGTCGCGCGACATCAACGGCGCGGCGCGCGACGTGCAGGCCGCGATCAACGCGGCGCGTTCGCTATTGCCGACCGGCCTGCGCAGCAATCCCACCTATAACAAGTCCAATCCGTCGGACGCGCCGATCCTGACGCTGGCGCTGACCTCCGACACGCTCAGCCAGGGCCAGCTGTACGACCTGGCCTCCACCATCGTGGCGCAGAAGCTGTCGCAGGTGGACGGGGTGGGCGAGGTCACGGTGGGCGGCAGCTCGCTGCCGGCGGTGCGCGTGACGGTGCTGCCCGGGGCGCTGGCCAACCAGGGCGTGTCGCTGGACGAACTGCGCGCCACGCTGGCCAACGCCAATGCCAACCGCCCCAAGGGCGTACTGGAAAACGACCGCTACCACTGGCAGATCATGGTCAGCGACCAGCTCAGCCGGGCCGAAGAATACCGGCCGCTGATCGTCGCCTGGCGCGACGGCCGGCCGGTGCGCGTGTCCGATGTGGCCAAGGTGGAAGACTCGGTCGAAGACCTGTATCAGACCGGCTTTTTCAACGACCGCAACGCCATCCTGATGGTCGTGCGGCGGCAGGCCGACGCCAACATCATCGAAGCCGTAGACGCCGTGCGCGCGCAGTTGCCCGTGCTGCAGGCGCTGATGCCCGCCGACGTCAACATGACGGTCGCGCAGGACCGCACCCCCAGCATCCGCGCGTCGCTGCACGAGGCCGAGCTGACGCTCATCATCGCCGTCGGGCTGGTGGTGCTGGTGGTGCTGCTGTTCCTGCGGCGCTGGCGCGCGGCCATCATTCCCAGCGTCGCGGTGCCGGTGTCGCTGATCGGCACGTTCTGCATCATGTACCTGTGCGGCTACACGCTGAACACCATCTCGCTGATGGCGCTGATCGTCGCCACGGGTTTCGTGGTGGACGACGCGATCGTGGTGCTTGAAAACATCATGCGCCACGTCGAGAACGGCATGTCGCCGATGCGCGCCGCCTTGCGCGGCTCGCGCGAGGTCGGTTTCACGGTGCTGTCGATGAGCCTGTCGCTGGTGGCGGTGTTCATCCCCATCCTGCTGATGGGCGGGGTGGTGGGGCGTCTGTTCCGCGAGTTTGCCGTCACTTTGTCCGCCGCCATCCTGGTGTCGCTGGTGGTGTCGCTGACGCTCACGCCCATGATGTGCGCGCGCCTGCTGCGGCCCGAACCCAAGGACCCCAAGCCGCCGGGCCGGCTGGCGCGCTGGACCGAGCGCAGCTTTCAGTCCATGCAGGACGGCTATCGCCGCTCGCTGGGCTGGGCGCTGGCGCACGGCCGCCTGATGATGCTGACGCTGGCGATCGCCGTGGGCCTGAACGTCTATCTGTACACCGTGGTGCCCAAGGGCTTTTTCCCGCAGCAGGACACGGGTCAGCTGCTGGGCTTTTTCCGTGTCGACCAGGGCACGTCGTTCCAGGCCACGCTGCCCAAGCTTGAAGCGCTGCGCAAGGTGGTGCTGGACGATCCGGCCGTGCAAAGCATGACCGGATACGCGGGCGGGCGCGGCGGCAGCAACAGCAGCTTCATGCAGATCCAGCTCAAGCCGCTGGGCGAGCGCAAGGTTTCGGCCGACGTGGTCATCAATCGCCTGCGCGCCAAGCTGCAGAACATGCCGGGCGCGCGCCTGTTTCTCGTGTCGCAGCAGGACATCCGCATCGGTGGCCGCCAAAGCCAGGGTTCGTACGACTACACGCTGATGTCGGGCGATCTGCAACTGCTGCGCAACTGGATGCCCAAGGTGCAGCAGGCGATGGCCAAGATTCCGGAGATCACCGACGTGGACGCCGACGTCGAGGACCGCGGCCGCGAGATCAACCTGGTCATCGACCGCGAAGCCGCGACGCGGCTGGGCATCAGCATGGCCACCATTTCCACGGTGCTGAACAACTCGTTCAGCCAGCGCCAGGTGTCGGTCATGTACGGGCCGCTCAACCAGTATCACGTGGTGCTGGGCGTGGACCCGAAGTTCGCGCAGGACATCGAATCGCTGCGCCAGGTCGAGGTCATCACCGCGGACGGCGCCCGCGTGCCGCTGTCGGCGTTCACCAAGCTTGAAAACGCGAACGCGCCGCTCAGCGTGAGTCACCAGGGCCTGTTCGTGGCCGACACCATCTCGTTCAGCCTGGCGCCCGGCGTATCGCTGGGGCAAGCGACCACCGCGATCGACAATGCCGTGGCGCGCCTGGGCTTGCCATCTGACCAGATCCAGGCGGGCTTTCAGGGCACCGCCGCCGCGTTGCAGCAGACGCTGGCGCAGCAACCCTGGCTGATCCTGGCCGCGCTGGTCACCATGTACATCGTGCTGGGCATTCTGTACGAAAGCTTCATCCACCCGCTCACCATCCTGTCCACGCTGCCGTCGGCGGGGCTGGGCGCGCTGCTGGCCCTGCTGCTGGTGCGATATGACTTCACGCTGATTGCGCTGATCGGCGTGTTTCTCTTGATCGGCATCGTCAAGAAGAACGCGATCATGATGGTGGATTTTGCGCTGGACGCCCAACGCCACCACGGCATGACGCCGCGCGACGCGATCTTCCAGGCGTGCCTCACGCGGTTCCGTCCGATCATGATGACGACGATGGCGGCCATCTTCGGCGCGCTGCCGCTGGTGCTGGCCACCGGCGCCGGCGTCGAGATGCGCCAGCCGCTTGGCATTACCATCGTGGGCGGCCTGGTGCTGAGCCAGATCCTCACGCTGTACACCACGCCCGTGGTCTATCTTTATCTGGACCGCTTCCGCCTGTGGGCCGCGCGCCGGCGCGCCTCGCGGGGCGGGAATTCCGCTTCCATAGAACACACATGATCCGTACCAAGCCGTATTCCTCCGCCACTCTTGCCCGCGCCGCCGCCACGCTCGCGCTTTGCGCGCTGCTGGGCGCCTGCGCGGTCGGGCCCGACTATCAGCGCCCGGCGCTGGACGTGGGCGCGGCCTACAAGGAAGGCCAGGTCGAGGTGCCAGGCTGGAAGCCGGCCCAGCCGCGCGACGACGCCGACCGCGGCGCGTGGTGGAAGGTCTATGACGACCCCACGCTCAATGGCTTGGTGGACCGGCTGAACACGTCCAACCAAACCATCGCGCAGGCCGAGGCGAATTATCGTCAGGCGCTCGGTCTGGTGCGCGGCGCGCGTTCGGGCTTCTACCCCACCGTGGGCGCGGGGGCGGGCATGACCCGGGGCGGCAACGGCGGGCAGAGCGGTTCCTCGACGGGTTCCGGCAGCAACGTGTCCAACCAGTATTCGCTGACGGGCAGCGTCAGCTGGGAACTGGACGTCTGGGGCCGGGTGCGCCGCAGCGTCGAGTCCTCTGAAGCCAGCGCCGCCGCCAGCCTGGCCGACCTGGGCGCGACCCGCCTGAGCGCGCAGGCCGCGCTGGTGCAGACCTATCTGCAACTGCGCGTGCTGGACGAACAGAAGCGCCTGCTTGACGCCACCGTGGCCGCGTACGAAAAGTCATTGCAGCTCACGCAGAACCGCTACGAAGTCGGCGTCGCGGGACAGGCCGACGTGGCCGTCGCGCGCACGCAGCTTGAAAGCACCCGCGCGCAGTCCATCGACCTGGATTGGCAGCGCGGTCAGTACGAGCACGCGATCGCGGTGCTGATGGGCCAGGCGCCTTCGCAGTTCAGCCTGCCGCCCGCGGTGTTCACGTTGCGGCTTCCGCAGATTCCGGTGGGCCTGCCGTCCGAGCTGCTCGAGCGCCGTCCCGACGTGGCCGCCGCCGAACGCCGCGCCGCGGCCGCCAACGCGCAGATCGGCGTGGCGCAGGCCGCGTGGTTCCCCAGCCTGACGCTGTCGGCCGACGGCGGTTTTCGCAATGGCGAATTCGCGGAACTGCTGACGGCGCCCGCCCGTTTCTGGTCGCTGGGGCCGGCCCTGGCGCTGACGATCTTCGACGGCGGTGCGCGCGAGGCCCAGGTCGAGCAGGCCCGTGCCTCGTACGACTCGCAGGCCGCGGCTTATCGGCAGGCGGCGCTGACCGGCCTGCGCGAGGTCGAGGACTACCTGATCCAGCTTCGCGTGATGGAGCAGGAGCAGATCGTGCAGCGCCGCGCACTGGAATCGGCGCGCGAATCGTTGCGCCTGATCCAGAACCAGTACAAGGCGGGCTTGGTCGATTACCTGAGCGTGGCCGTGGTGGACGCCACCGCGCTCAGCAGCGAGCGCAATGCGCTGAGCCTGTTGGGCAACCGGCTGGTGGCCAGCGTCAATCTGATCGTTGCGCTGGGTGGCGGTTGGGAAGGACTGCCGGTCGAGACGGCGCGTGCTGACGGCGCCGGGCCGGCCGTGACGCAGACGTCCGCCGCGCAAACACCTGCCGCGCCAACGCCGGCGCAGTAACCGCGCGCGGGGCCGGCGCCCCTGCGCCAGGCCGTGGCCTTACAAGCCAACCGCCTTCAGATCCGGCCGCTGGCGATGCCATTCCGTGACCGCCTGGAATGCGATGCCGATCTTGCCCAGCACGCCTTCCGCGTTGGGCTTGCCCAGCAACTGCACGCCTAGCGGCAAGCCGTCGCTGGTAAAGCCCGCGGGCAGCGCCAACCCGGCTGCATTCATGTAATTGCCTGGGCGGGTGAAAGCCGCAAGCGGAGTGGCCGCTTCGTCCACCTCGGCCAGCGGACGCGCGCCGAACGGGGCGGCTGGCGTGAGCACGGCGTCGAACTCCTGCATCCAGTCCAGCCAGTCGCGGCGCGCCTGCGCGTGCGCCTGCAACGCCGCGATGTAGTCGGCGGCCGAGATCCCCTTGCCCGACAGCACGCGCGCGCGCACATACTGGCCGATGGGCTTGGCAGGGTCCTCGATGTAGCCGCGATGCAGCGCGTAGGCTTCGGCCGAGATGATCTGGGCGTTGCGCTGCATCATCTCGCGAAAGTCGAAGGGAAGGGGCGTCTCGGCCACATCCGCACCCAGCGCGGCGAGCACGCGGCGCGCGTCGTCCAGCGCCGACAGCGCGTCGGCGTCCACGGCGATGGGATGCTGTGCCGTCGGCATCACTGCGATGCGTACGCCGCGCAGAGGCTGCGCGCCGCCGGCCGGCTCCCGGTAGTCGAACGCGGGGATGCCGAACGTCAACGGGTCCTGAGTGTCGTGGCCGGCCATCAGTGCGGTCAGCAGCATCGCGTCGCGGGCGTCGCGGGTCAGCGGGCCCAAGGTGTCCAGCGTGGTCGACAGCGCTACCGCGCCGTGCAGGCTGATGAGACCGCGCGTGGTCTTCAGGCCCGTGATGCCGTTCAGTGCGGCCGGGATCCGGACCGAACCACCGGTGTCCGATCCCAGGGCGGCAGGCGTCAGGCCGGCCGCCACGGCGACGCCGGATCCGCTGGATGAGCCGCCGGGCACGCGCGCACGCTCCAGGTCCCAGGGGTTGCGCGGCGTGCCCATGACAGGATTCGTGCCCCAGCCGCCGAAGGCGAATTCCACCATATGGGTCTTGCCCAGCATCACCATCCCCGCGTCCAGCAGCCGCGTGACTGCGGTGGCGGTGACGCCGCTGCGGCGTTCGCGCCAGGCCTCGGACCCCGCCGTGGTGATGTGGCCCTGGATGTCGCACAAATCCTTGACCGCCACCGGCACGCCGTCCAGCGGGCTGGGCAGCCCGTAGCCCGCGCGCCGCCGCGCGTCGGCGGCTTCGGCCAGCCGCAGTGCACCCGCGTTGTCCACGCTGATGAAAGCGCCCAACGTGGGATTTGCCCGGTCGATGCGGTCCAGGAAGTGGCGCGTCAATTCCACCGAGCTGTAGCGGCCCTGTGCCAGGCCATCCGCCAGATCGGCCAGGGTGGCAAATGCGATGTCAGACATGGATTCCCTCGATGCGATGCCATGCGTCTGTCTGCCAGGCGCATGCAACCCCGTCCGCGTGATGGCGGCCGGTCTCGGCATGTAGGGTGCATCGGCGCGGGGGTTTGGTCTATGCGCGCTTTCCCGCGCGAGTCAAAAACAAAACGGCCCATGCGGGGCATGGGCCGTCGGACGGCCAGGCGAAGTGCGATGCGCGTCAGAGCACGGCGCGGATCCCGGCGATGCCGTGCGCGCCGTGGCGCAAGGCTTGCGAGACGGTCTGGGTGGATTGACCTCCCAGCGCGAACACCGGTATGCCGGCATCCCGGTTGCCTTCCACAAACCCTTCCCAGCCCAGCGTCGGCGCGCCGGGATGGCTGGGCGTTTCCAGCACGGGGCCCAGCACGGCGAAGTCTGCGCCCAGTTCGCGGGCGTGGACGACCTGGGCGTTGTCATGCGCGGAGACGCCGACCAGCGCATTGCGGGGCAATTCCGGACGGGCGGTCAGGCGCAGCGCGTCTGCCGTGCGCAGGTGCACGCCGTCGGCTTCTTTCCACCATGCAACGGGATGGATGCTGTTGACCAGCACGCGCGCGCCGGCGGCGCGGCAGCGCTTGATGACCTGTTGCAGCACTTCGTGCAGCGAACTGGCGCCCACGCCGTCCGGCCATTGCGGTTCACGGAACTGCACCAGCTTCACGCCGCGCGCCAGCGCGGCGTCCAGGCGGCCGAGGAACGGCGCGATGCCCGCGCGCGAGCCGATGGCGCTGATGCCGTAGGTGGTGGGCAGTTGCAGCCAGCGCAGCGGGGGCAGGGTGGCGGGCAGCAGGTCGCCCACCGAGGCCGCATTGGCCGGATCCACCCATTCGAGCCGCTGATTTTCCAGGCTCTGGGGCTCGCCTTCCCAGCCGGTGACGTGGCAGAAGGCCAGGCGCACCGTGGTGTGCGGGTAGGCATGCACGTACGTGACCCACGGGCGCGACTGCGTGACGCGGATGCCGATTTCTTCCTGGAGTTCACGGGCCAGCGCCTGCAGCACGGTCTCGCCGGGTTCGAGCTTGCCGCCCGGCAGTTCCCACCAGCCGGACCACGGCTTGCCTTCGGGCCGCTGGCCCAGCAGAAGCTTGCCGTCCGGGCGCAGGATCAGGCCGGCGGCGACGTCGACGATCTTTTCAGACATGGCGGGCCGCCCAGTCGCGTGCGAACTGATAGGCCACGCGGCCCGAACGCGAGCCGCGTTCGATGGTCCATTGCAGCGCCTCGGTGCGCGAGGGTTCGATGTGCTGCTCAGGGCAGCCCAGCTCGCGCAGCCAGTGATACACGATGTCCAGGTAGTCGTCCTGCTTGAACGGGTAGAACGACAGCCACAGACCGAAGCGCTCGGACAGCGAGATCTTTTCCTCGACGGTTTCGCCGGGGTGGATTTCGCCGTCGGGCTGGTGCTTGGCCTGCAGGTTTTCGCTCATGTATTCCGGCATCAGGTGGCGCCGGTTGGACGTGGCGTAGATGAGGACGTTGTCACCCGAGGCCGACACCGATCCGTCCAGCACCGATTTGAGCGCCTTGTAGCCGGCCTCGCCTTCTTCAAAGGACAGGTCGTCGCAGAACACGATGAAGCGCTCGGGCCGCGCCGCCACCAGTTCGACGATGTCGGCCAGGTCGCCGAGGTCGGACTTATCGACTTCGATGAGGCGCAGGCCGCGGTCGCCGTAGGCGGCCAGCATGGCTTTGACCAGCGAGCTCTTGCCGGTGCCTCGGGCGCCGGTCATGAGCACGTTGTTGGCGGGCTTCTTTTCAAGGAACTGCAGCGTGTTGCGGTCGATGGTGGCCTTCTGGCGCTCGATGTGCTGCAGGTCCTGCATGTCGATGCGCGCCACGTGGCGCACGGCGTCCAGCCAGCCGCGCGCGCCGCGCTTGCGCCAGCGGAACGCGTGGGCGGTCCAGTCGATATCGGGCGGGGCGGGAGGCAGGAAGGCCTCCAACTGCGCCAGCACGCGTTCGGCGCGCTGGATCAGCGTGGTGAACTCGGTAGCCGTCATGGTCGATCAGGAACGGTAGTCGGCGTTGATCGACACGTACTCGTGCGAGAAGTCGCAGGTGTAGACCGTGTCGCTGACCTGGCCGCGGCCCAGCGCGATGCGCACCGAGATCTCGGCCTGCTTCATCACGCGCTGGCCGTCGGCTTCCTGGTAGTCGGGGTTGCGGCCGCCGTTCTTGGCAACCAGCACGTCGTCCAGCCACAGGCGGATGTTGGACACGTCCAGGTCGTCGATGCCGGCGTAGCCGACCGCGGCCAGGATGCGGCCCAGGTTGGGGTCGGATGCGAAGAACGCGGTCTTGACCAGCGGCGAGTGCGCCACGGCATACGCGACCTTCAGGGATTCCTCGGTGCTGCCGGCTTCTTCGACGCGGATCGTCATGAACTTGGTGGCGCCTTCGGCGTCGCGCACGATCTTGGTGGCCAGTTCCAGCGCGGCGGCGGTCAGGGCCTCGCGCACGGCGGCGTAGGCGGCGTCGGATTCGCTGTTGACGTTGACGCCCGACTTGCCGGTGGCGGCGATGATGAAGGAGTCATTGGTGGAGGTGTCGCCGTCGACCGTGATGCGGTTGAACGAGGCATCGGCGATTTCCACGGCCAGCTTGCGCAGGAGCGGCTGGGCAATGCCGGCATCGGTGGCCAGGAAGCTGAGCATGGTGGCCATGTTGGGACGGATCATGCCCGCGCCCTTGCTGATGCCGGTGAAGGTGACCGTCTTGCCATCGATCTGCACCTTGGCGGACGAAATCTTGGGCAGCGTGTCGGTGGTCATGATGCCGTGGGCGGCGCTGGACCAGTGGTCGGCGGCCAGGTCGGCGATGGCGGCGGGCAGGCCGGCGACCAGGCGGTCGAGCGGCAGGGGTTCCAGGATGACGCCGGTGGAGAACGGCAGGATCTGCGCGGCGGGCACGCCCAGCAGCTTGCCCAGGGCGTCGCACGTGTCCTTGGCTTTCTTCAGGCCTTCTTCGCCGGTGCCGGCGTTGGCGTTGCCCGTGTTGATGACCAGCGCGCTGATCGGGCCGCCGGCGGCCAGGTGGGCCTGGCAGACCTGCACCGGGGCGGCGCAGAAGCGGTTACGCGTGAAGACGCCCGCCACGCTGGTGCCTTCGGCCAGGCGGAACACCGTCAGGTCGCGCCGGTTGGCCTTGCGGATGCCGGCCTCGGTGACGCCGATTTCTACGCCGGCAACAGGAAAAATTTCGGACTCGGAGGGGATCTGCAGATTAACGGCCATGACTTCGTCTCTTGGTGTGAGCGGGACGGAACCGCCGCCAGGCACGGCGGCGCGCGGGAAAGGTTCGTATTATCCCACCGGATCCGGCGGGGGTGGCCGGTCCCCTCGGCAACCCGAGGGGAGGCGGCCCCAGGCGCCGGCCTCAGGGAGCCATGCGCATGGCGGCCACGTCCAGCACGCCGGCTTCGCGGTTGCTCAGCACGCTGCGCACCGTGCCGTCGGGCGCCTGCAGCACCGACTTGCCGGCCCGGACGTCTTCGCCGCCGGCCCGGCGCGCCGAGCGCCCACGGGACGGCGAGAACAGCAGATCGCCGGGCTGGGCGCCCTGCAGGCGCGGGTTGGCGGCCAGTACGCGCGTGCCCGGCGGGTAGGTCATTTCGCCCAGGACGGTGTCGCGCGCCGCCAGACCCTCGAAGCCCAGCATCCGGCGCTGCGCGTCCAGTTGCAGGTCGACCTTCAGCAAGGGAATCCCGGCGACGGTCAGGGCGTCGCTGCCTTCGGTGCGCAGCAGCCAGCGGGGCGCCGTGCCGGTCTTGTCCAGCGGCGTGCCGCGGGCGGCGGGGTCGACCTTCAGCCAAGCGCCCGCGGGCACCGGCTGCTGGTCCAGCGTATTGCCGATGGCAAGGTGGCAGCTGGAAAACTGCGGATGCCCGCCTTGCACCACGAATTCGATGCGATGGCCGTGCGCGCAGAGCCAGCCTTCCAGCGCCTGGTCCCGCGCGATCTCGGCGGACAGGGTTTCGGGCTGCTTGGGCGTGGCGGGGTAACGGAACAGGCGCGTCGCGGCGACGCCGTTAATGTCTGCCGGGTGGGATTCGGGAAAGATGGCCCGGTCGAACGATGCCAGTTCACCGGGCGTGGCAAGCCGAAGCGTGGTGCCGGTGGGCATCTGGACGCCGGCCAGTTGCGTGGGTTGTGACAGCACCGTCTTGCGCGCGTCGTCGGCCTGCGCTTCGCGCTGGACCGAGAACCACTGGCTGAACTGCTGATACGGGAAGATGGCGCCGATGACGGCCAGCACGGCCATCAGGACGGTGCCGGCGCGCCGGTGGCCGGACAGCCAGTCTCGCGCGCCGGGCGAGGTGGCCAGGGCGGCCAGCCAGGTGAACAGCGTGGCGAGGCAGGCGAGCGAAGCCGCCATCAGCACATAGAAATTACCGCCAGGAAGAGAAACCGGAATCATGGCGGCAATTATGCGCCAATCCGGCAGGCCGGACCGTCGCGAAAAAGTCCTGGTCCGCCCTCAGTCGCGGGCCGCCGCCGAGCGCGTGGCCACCACCTGCAGCTTCAGTTCGCCCAGCGCCTGGAACAGGGCGTTGCGGCTGGCCTCTGGCAGTTCGGCAAACATGGATTTGACCCAGTTCTCGTGGGCGCGGGCCATGCGCGCAAAGCTCTTCTTGCCTTGCGGCGTCAGCTTGATGAGCGAGCTGCGGCGGTCGGTCTCGACCTTGGTCCGCACCACCAGGCCTTCTTTTTCGAGCTGGTCGGTGATCCCGGTGATATTGCCGTTGGTGACCATCATGTGGCGCGACAACTCGCCCATCTTCATGCCCTTGGGGGCGCGCTGCAACTGCGCCATCAGGTCGAAACGCGGCAGGGTGGTGTCGAAGTCGTTGCGCAGGCGGCTGCGGATCTCGCCTTCGATGAGGTTGGCGCAGGTCAGCATGCGCAGCCACAGGCGCAGCGCGTGATGGTCGTCGGGCGCGGCGCGGGATTCCAGGTCGGGGGTATCGGTCATGGCTCGGAAGATTACCGGGAATGCGGGGGTGAAGAGGGCGCCAGACCCATCTGTTCGAAGATGGCTTGGGTCAGCGGGCTGTTCGGATCGTTGAGCGTCAGGACAATATCAAAATGATTGGTGCCTGGCATTGGTACATACCTACCGGGAAAACCGCGCGCCCGCCATGCGGCCAGATAATCATCGCTCTGGCGCTTGAATTCGTCGGTTTCGGATTCTCCGTAGCTGACCATCAGCGGGCAGCCCGCCTGCGGCAAATGCAAGGCGGGGCTGTTGCGGATGGCATCGGCTTCGCTCATGCGCATCCATTCGTTGATGTGGGTGTGCACCAGCGGGCGCAGGTCGAACAGGCCCGACAGGGGCGCGGCGCCCCTGACGACGCCGGGCGGCACGTCGTAGCTGGCATGCCAGCCGCTGGCGAGCAGGGCGCCGACCAGATGACCGCCCGCCGAGCTGCCGCAGATGTGGATGCGGGACGGGTCGCCGCCGTACTCGGCGATGTGGTGGTGAATCCAGGCCAGCGCGCGCCGGTTTTGGTCCACGATACGGTCCAGCGTGACGGCGGGGGCCAGCGAATAATTCACCGACACCACCACCGCGCCCGCCTGCGTGAACGCGGGCGCCATGTTGCTGGATTCGTTTTTGGACAACAGGCGCCAGTAGCCGCCGTGTATGAACACGAAGACGGGCGCGCCGGACTTGCCGGCCGCGGCTGGAAATATGTCCAGCAGTTCATCCGGATGATCGCCAAAAGGCACGTCCAGCGCGCATTCCAGCGTGCTGCGCGCCGTGGCGCTGTCCTCGGCGTATTTCTTGAGTATCGGTTGGATGTCGGGTACTGTCGCGCGAGCGTTGTACTGGACGTCCAGTTCGGCGCGATCGTAGTTGCGGTAGAGGGTGACCATGGCGGCAGGTGGTAAAAACCCTAGACTTGTTTTGCCGATTACTTTAAACCTAAACTATGAACCACGCCAGTTTTCCCTGTGCTGCATAAGGGGATTGGGGCGTTGCAGAGCATACGTTCTGCAGGCACCGGCCTGACGGCGGCGACCATCGCGCCAGCGGGCCGGGCATAGAAGTCTTTCGCATCGCACTTTCAAAAAGAACACCCTCTGCGCGGGCTCGCGCACGGAGCACACCACCATGCGTTTGATCACTTCCTTCCTGGCTGCCGCCGCCCTGATTCCGGCCCTGGCACAGGCCGACACCGTCAAGGTCGGCATCGCCAACGACATCTCGGGCCCGTTCTCGGCGCTGGGCGCCGAAGCCCGCGACGGCTTCAACCTGGCCATCAAGCAACTGGGCAGCAAGCTGGGCGGCCAGCCCGCGGAATTCCTGCAAACCGACATGGGCGGCAATCCGGACCAGGCCCGCCAGCTCGTCACGCGCTACATTCAGCGCGAAAAGGTCGACTTCTTCACGGGTCCCATCGGCTCGAACGTCGCGCTGGCCGTCGGCCCCGCGCTGTTCGCCGCGAAGGTGCCCTACCTGTCCAACAACCCCGGTCCCAGCCAGTTCGCCGGCGCCCAGTGCAACAACTATTGGTTCGGCACGTCGTACCAGAACGATGCCTTCCACGAAGCGGCCGGCAAGGTCGCGGCCGATCGCGGCTTCAAGAAGATGTTCATCATGGCCCCGGACTACCCGGCCGGCAAGGATGCGCTGACCGGCTTCAAGCGCGGCTACAAGACCGCTCCGGGCGACGAGGTCTACACCAAGCTCGGCCAGATCGACTACGCCGCAGAGATCGCGCAGATCCGCGCCGCCAAGCCGGACGCCGTCTACATCTTCCTGCCGGGCGGCATGGGCATCAACTTCGTCAAGCAGTTCGTGTCCGCCGGCCTGTCGCAGAACGTCAAGCTGATCGGCCCGGGCTTCTCGGCCGACGAGGACGTAATCCAGGCCGTGGGCGACCCCATGCTGGGCATGTACAACACCGCGCAATGGGCGCATGACCTGGACGTGCCGCAGAACAAGGCTTTCGTCGAGGCCTTCCGCAAGGAATACAACGGCCGTTACCCGTCGGTGTACGCCGCCCAGGCGTATGACGTGATCATGGCCATGGACGCCGCCGTCAAGCAGGCCGGCGGCAAGGCCACCGACCGTGATGCCATCGTGAAGGCGCTGGAAAAGGCCGACTACCCCTCGGTGCGCGGCAGCTTCACCTACGGCAAGAACCACTACCCGATCCAGGCCTACTACCTGCGCGTCGTCGAGAAAGACGGCAGCGGCCGCATCACCAACAAGCTGGTGGGCAAGGTGTTCGACAAGTACCAGGACGTGTACGTAGGCGACTGCAAGCTCTGATCCCCCCGAAGCGCTGCGCGCTTTCCCCCAGGGGGCGTCGCAGCGGACCGGCGAAGCCGGATCCGCGCGACCCCGCTTGGGGGCGGCGGCTTGGGCGCGGGGATGCGTCGCTGATGCAGGTGGGATAGCTTTGGTGAATTGATCGCGGGGGCCCTTCGGCGGCGCGCGGCAAGGGGGAAGTTTTCATGACGTTTACGCTGATCGTCGAGCAATTGCTGAACGGTCTGCAGTTTGGGTTGATGTTGTTTCTGATTGCGGCCGGGCTGACCCTGGTGTTCGGGATCATGGACATCATGAATCTGGCTCACGGCTCGCTCTATATGGCTGGCGCCTATGTCGCCGCCGAAACCATGCAACGCACCGGCTCGTTCACCGCCGCGGTTCTTGTGGCGGCGGTTGCCACGGGCATCGTCGGTATCGTGCTGGAGCTCTCGCTCATCCGCCGCCTGGCGCTGCGCGACCACCTGGCCCAGGTGCTGGGCACCTACGCCGTCATCCTCATCGCCAATGACCTGGTCAAGATGATCTGGGGTCCGGCGCCGGTCATGCTGAACATGCCCGCGATGCTGTCCGGTCCCGTGCGCCTGTTGCCCGACCTGATGTATCCCGCCTACCGCCTGATGATCATCGTCTTCGGCGTGGCCGCGGCCGCGGGCCTGTACTGGTTCGTGACGCGGACCCGTGCCGGCGTGCTGGTGCGGGCCGGGGCGTCGAACCGCCAAATGGCCACGCTGATGGGCGTGCGCGTGCCGCTGCTGTTCCTGGGCGTGTTCGTGCTGGGCGCGATGCTGGCCGCGGTGGCGGGTGCGCTGCTGGGGCCGATCACCTCGGTGCAGGTGGGCATGGGCGAAGAAATCCTGATCCTGGTGCTGGTGTGCATCGTCATCGGCGGCATCGGCTCGATCCGGGGCGCCTTCGTGGGCGCGCTGCTGGTCGGCATGGTCGACACCGCCGGCCGGGCGTTCCTGCCGATGCTGCTGCGCCAGGTGTTTTCGCCGGCCGTGGCCTCCAGCGTCGGTCCGACGCTCGCGGCCATCGCCATCTACGTGTTGATGGCGGCAGTGCTGGTGTTCCGGCCCTCTGGCCTCTTTCCGGCGCGGGGCTGACCATGAAAACCAAGATCTGGACCGTGGTCCTGCTGGCCGCGCTGGCGGTGTTCCCGCTGGTCGCGCCCATGCTGGGCCTGGACTTCTACATTTCCTTCGTGCGGCGCGTGCTGATCTACGCGCTGGCGGCAACCAGCCTGAACCTCATCCTGGGGTATGGCGGCATGGTGGCCTTGGGTCACGCGGCGTTCTTCGGCGCGGGCGCCTATGCGGTGGGCATCCTGTCCATGTCGGGCGTCACGTCCGCGCTGGTGTCCTGGCCGGTGGCCATGCTGCTGGCGGGCGTGCTGGCCTGCATCACGGGCGCGATCTCGCTGCGCACACGAGGCGTGTACTTCATCATGATCACGCTGGCGTTCGCGCAGATGCTGTTCTACATCTTCATCTCGCTGCGCCAGTACGGCGGTGAGGATGGCCTGAACCTGCCGGGATATTCCACGCTGCCGGGCATCGACCTTGCCCACGATGTCAGCTTCTATTACCTGGTGCTGGCGCTGTTCGCGCTGCTGATGTGGGCCTTCGGTCACGTCGTCGCCTCGCGCTTCGGCATGGCGCTGCAGGGCATCCGCGAGAACGAATCGCGCATGGAGTCCATGGGCTATCCCGTGTACTGCATCAAGCTGATGGCGTTCACGCTGAGCGGTGCGGCAGCGGGGCTGGCCGGCGCGCTGCTGGCCAACCACAACCTCTTCATTTCGCCCAGCCTGATGCATTGGACCCAGTCGGCCAACCTGCTGATCATGGTGCTGGTGGGCGGCATCGGCCTGCGCTATGGCGGCGTGGCCGGTGCGGTCGTGATGCTGACGCTGGAAGAAGTGCTGCGCCTGTGGACCGAATACTGGCACCTGCCTTTGGGCGTGCTGCTGCTCTGCGTGGTGTTTGGCGCGCCGCGCGGCCTGGTCGGCCTGTTCGGGCCGCTGTTCAGCGGGCGCGCTGCGCCGCAATCCGGCAAGGTGGGCTCATGAGCAATCCGATGAATGCCACGACTGGCGCAGCCGCGAATAGGGCGCACCCCGCGGGGACGCACCGCTTGGGGACACACGCCCCGGGAACGCACGCCCTGCAGGCGCGCGGACTGGTCCGGCGCTTTGGCGCGCTGGTGGCCACCGACAACGTATCGCTGTCGCTGGCGCCGGGCGAGATCCATGCCCTGATCGGCCCCAACGGCGCGGGCAAGTCCACGCTGATCCACCTGCTGTCGGGCACGCTGTCTGCCGACGCCGGCACGCTGGAGGTCGACGGCCGCGACGTCACCGCAATGAACGCGCACCAGCGCGTGGCGGCGGGCCTGTCGCGGTCCTACCAGATCACCAACATCTTCAAGCAGTCCAGCGTGCTGGATAACCTGGTGCTGGCCGTGCAGGCCCACGCCGGCAGCAGCTTCCGCTTCTGGAAGCCGCGCGCCGCGGAATCCGCCCTGTACGAACAGGCGCGCGAACTGGCGCGCGAGTGCGCCATCGACGCCAGCCTGCTCGACCGCGCCGCGGGCACGCTGCCGCACGGCGAGCAGCGCAAGGTGGAATTCGCGCTGGCGCTTGCCGCCCGGCCCAAGGTGCTGCTGCTGGACGAACCCATGGCAGGCATGGGGCCCGACGAGACCGTCCGCCTGACCGAACTGATCGAATCCTTGCGGGGACGCGCCGCCATGCTGCTGGTTGAACACGACATGCAGGCGGTGTTCCGTCTGGCCGACCGCCTGTCCGTGCTGGTGTACGGGCGGGTGATTGCCTCGGGCACGCCGGACGAGATCCGCGCCAACCCCGAAGTGCGCCAGGCCTACCTGGGCGACGAGGAGACCGCATGATGCTGACCATCGAATCAGCCAAGAGCGGCTACGGCGCCAGCCAGGTGCTGTTTGGCGTGGACCTGGAGATTGGCGCGGGGCAGGTTGTGACGCTGCTGGGCCGCAACGGCATGGGCAAGACGACGCTGCTGCGTACGCTGTTCGGCCAGTTGCCGCTGCGCGGCGGCAAGATCCATTTCGCGGGGCAGGACATCAGCGGATGGAGCCCGGACCGCATCGCGCGGGCCGGCGTCGCCATCGTCCCGGAAGGGCGCCAGTGCTTTCCCAATCTGACGGTGCGCGAACACCTGACGGCCTTCGTGGCCGGGCGCAACCCGGAGATCGGCGAACCGTGGACGCCCGATCGCGTCTTCGAACTCTTCCCCCGGTTGGCTGAACGCGCCCGAAACATGGGCAACCAGTTGTCGGGCGGTGAGCAGCAGATGCTGGCCATCGGCCGCGCCCTGGTGACCAATCCCCGGCTGCTGATTCTGGACGAAGCCACCGAAGGGCTGGCCCCGAAAATCCGGGAAGAGATCTGGAACTGCCTGGCGCGTCTGCGTCAGGCCGGCCAGACGATCCTGGTGATCGACAAATATGTCGAAAGGTTACTCAGCCTGGCGGATCGCCATGTCATCCTGGAGCGCGGCAAAGTGGTGTGGACCGGGGACTCGCAGGCCCTGGACGCCGACCGCAGCCTCTGGGAACGCTATCTGGGCGTCTAACAACGTGTCGTAATAAAGCTGCAATTCGGACCTGCCAGGCGTAACAGCCGCTGATATAAAACGCAATAAATCACGATATATATTGCTGCGGTGAAACTTAAGGTGTCTCGAACGCATCCAGACGTTTGCACCTGTATCAATAAACCCCCCTGGCATCTACACTAGCCGCGCCGGTTGCCCGCACGGGGCGCCGGCGTTCAGGCTCATGGCTCAAAAGGCGGGGCGAAGCACGGGTACGGCGCCTCGTAAGGTCAGCGCGTCCTATCTGCGTCCCCTTTTTCGCGCGTGGCATCGCATCAAGTTGTCAGGAAGATTTTGCATGGCGAAATGGGGATTGCGCAGGAAATCACTGATGGCGCTGCTGTTGGCGTGCCTGGTCGCCTTGGCGCCGGCCGCGCTGATTGGCTGGCAGGTGCTGGACGGCGTCCGCGAGCACTTTGGCCGCGCCTTTTCCGACAACTTCACGCAACTGAACCGCCAGCGCATCCTGGCGCCGGTGTCGCGCGAACTGGCGCTGTCGCAGCGCCTGGCCGACAGCGAGGTCACGCGCCGCTGGCTCCGCAATGAAAACGATCCCGCCGCGCGCGAGCTGTTCTTCCGCGAGGCCGACGGCTACCGGCGCGATCTGCTCGGCGGCGCGTACTTCATCGCCAGCGCCAGTTCCGGCAACTACTACTTCAACGACGACAAGCCGCTGTCGGAGACGCCGCGCTACACGCTCAGCCCCAGCGCGGCCGACGACGGCTGGTTCTACGCCACGATCAAGTCGCCCGCCCGCTACAACATCAACGTCAACCCGGACCTGAAGCTCAAGACCACCAAGGTCTGGATCAACGTACAGATCCGCGACGGCGAGACGGTCATGGGGCTGACGGGCGCCGGTCTGGACGTGGGCGGGTTCCTGAAGGAATTCGTGAACAGCGGCCAGCCCGGGGTCACGCCCATCATCGTGGACGAGGAAGGCGCGATCCAGGCGCACATGAACCCCGCGCTGATCGCCTACAACTCGGGCGCGGGCGGGGCGGGCGGCAAGGGCATGGTCTTCAGCCTGCTCGATCAGGGCGAAGGCCGCGCCGAGCTGTTGTCGGCCATGCATGCCGCTCAGGCGGATCCGCAGTCCGTGCAATCGGCCTGGGTCAAGATGGACGGCGTGCGCCAGCTGGTGTCCGTGGCGTACATGCCGGAGCTGCACTGGCACGTCCTGACGGTGGTCGACCTGGGCGCGGCCCGGGTGCTGGATACCGGCTGGCTGTGGCCGGCGGCCATCGGCCTGGTGCTGCTGTTTGCCGCGATGCTGCTGTGCTTCGGCTACGCCATCGAGCGCCTGATGCTGCGCCCCTTGCGCCGCCTGCAGCAGTCCGCGCGGGCAATCGCGGACGGCAGCTACGACGTGCGCCTGCCGCCGGGCGGCCAGGACGAGATCGGCGACCTGAGCCGCGCGTTCGGCGTGATGGCCGACAAGGTCCGCAAGCACACGGCCGAGCTGGAAACCAAGGTGCGCGAACGCACCTCGGAACTGGAAGACGCCAACCGCGCCATGGCCGCGGCGCACAAGAAGATCGGCGACTCCATCGACTACGCCAGCCTGATCCAGCGCGCGATCCTGCCGGACCGCCAGCTGACGCAGTCGCTGGGCGCGCACCATTTCGTGCTGTGGAAGCCGCGCGACGTGGTTGGCGGCGATTTCTACGTGTTCCGCGAGGACGGCGCCAACTGCCTGCTGGGCATCATGGACTGCGCGGGTCACGGCGTGCCCGGCGCGCTGATGACGATGCTGGCGCGTGCGGCGATCGATCTGGCGATCACCGAGGTCGGACCGGGCGATCCCGCGGGCATTCTGACGCGTACCGACAACGCCATCCGGGCCATGCTGGCCGACGCGCAGCTGCCCCGGGCCCTGGCGACCAATACCGATGCGGGGCTGGTATATATTGACCGGCAAGCCGGCAGGCTGCTGTACGCAGGCGCGAAGATCAGCCTGTACGCAAGTGACGGCGAAAACCTGCATGAGGTGCCCGGCGGCCGGCGTGCGCTGGGCGACAAGCGTATGGGGGTTTACGAGAACAACACGCTGCAGATGGAGCCGGGCTGGACGTATTACCTGGCGACCGACGGTTTTCTGGATCAGGCGGGCGGCGAGCACGGGTTCGGCTTTGGCAATACGCGCTTTGCGGACATGCTCAAGACACACGCGCGCCGGCCGTTAACCGAACAGGCGGCCGCGTTCAGCCAGGCGCTCGCCGAGTACCAAGGTGGCCGGCCCCAGCGCGACGACATCACCTTGCTGTCTTTCCGTTTCGAATAATCGTTATCAAGGCGGTACCCTCCATGAATGCCTCCGATCTTTACGCGTTGGGCGCGCGATTCGACCAGAACCGCACGTTGCTGTGTTTCAACGGGCCGATCTCGCGCAGCCTGATCGAGGAAATCGGCAATGCGCTGAAGAACTACCTGAACGCCGAGCACGTCCGGCCCGCTGAAGCCATGGACGTGTTCTCGGTCTACATCGAGATGATTCAGAACATCCGCCAGTACGCTGCGCAGAACGGCGACGCGGACGCCTCCGCCACGGTGGTGATCGGCCGCCGCGACGAAAGCCGCTACGTGGTGTCGGCGGGCAATCTGGTCAGCGCGGAAGACGGCCACAGCCTGGTCGCCCGCATCCAGGAACTGGCCGCGCTGGACAAGCCGGCCCTGAAAGCCGAATACAAGGCCCAACTGCACAAGCCGCGTACGCAGGGCGTCGCGTCGGGCGCGGGCCTGGGCCTCATTGACATCGCGCGCCGCGCCGGCGCGCCGCTGGAAGCCAGCCTGACCCCCGCTGCACAGCCGGGCAAGGCCTTCTTCAGCCTGAGCGTGGTGGTCTGAGGACGCGCGCTCAACAGGATTATTTTCGGAGTATTTGATGAAAGACCTGAACATTCCCGGGACCCAGTCCACGCCCGCCATCACCGCCGACGCTGCCGCCGGCGTGCTGGCGATGCGCGGCGACTCCTACCCCGAGAATTCCTTCGAGCTGTTCGGCCCGGTCATTGAATGGGTCGAGACGTACCTGCAGGATCGCGACACGCCGCTGAAGCTGGAGCTGGAACTCCTGTACCTGAACACCAGCAGCATCAAGTCCGTCATGGACATCTTCGATGTGCTCGAAGCCGCGCACCGCAAGGGCCGCGAGGTCGGCGTCACCTGGTTCTACGACATGCGCAACGAGCGCGTGGGCGAACTGGCTGAAGAGTTCAAGGAAGACTGCACGTTCCCGTTCTCGGTGGTTGGCCGCCAATGAAACCGGGCGTCGCCGAACTGGATCAGCGTATCGCCGAGCTGCTGGCGGATCCGGCGCATGCCGGCCATCCGCTGCGCGACGCGCTGGAAGCGCTCTGGCGGCACACCGAGGAACAGATGGCGCGCATTCAGCGCGTCACGCAGCTTTCGGACGCCTATCAAAGCATGGCGCACGAACGTGAACTGGGCCTGTGCGACCAGTTCGACCGCCAGCTGCGCCGCCTGACCCGCATCGCGCGGATCTCGGATCACTACCAGAACATGATGCGCGACCTGAACCGCGCGCTCGAGGAAACGTCCAGCCGCGACCCCCTGACGGGCCTGTTGAACCGGCGCGCGCTGATGGAAATGATCAAGCAGGAAGTCCAGCGCGCTGCGCGCAGCGGCGACAGCTTTGTCGTCGCGATGCTGGACGTGGATCACTTCAAGGCCGTGAACGACCGTTTCGGCCACGAGACGGGCGACCGCGCGCTGGTCGAACTGGCCGGCGTGCTGGGCGAAAGCCTGCGCGAATACGATCTGTGCGGCCGCTGGGGCGGCGAGGAATTTCTCGTGCTGCTGCCCCATACGGACCCGGACGCGGCGCAGGCGGTCATGGACCGCCTGGTGAGCGACGTGCGGGGGCTGGCGATGCCGGCCGGCGACGAAGTCCTGCGGCTGACGGTCAGTATCGGCATGGCGTATCACCAGTTGGGCGAAACGTTTTCGGAGACGCTCAGCCGGGCGGATCAGGCGTTGTATCTGGCCAAGCAGGACGGACGCGATCGCGTCGCCCTTGGTTTTCCGAGGCGCTGAATGAAACCGGAACAGCTGTTATCCGGGTTGGAGCCCCTTATGCTTGATTTTCATCTTGGCGGGTCGCAGTCGAACCCCCAAGGCGCCGCGTGGCATGTGGGCAATTATCTGACGTCGATGGACCGCGCCTTGCTGCTGTTCGATTTCGACGCAGCCGGCTCCTTGTTGAACGGCAATACCAATTTCCTGGCCGCGGTGGGTTACACCCGCGAAGAGGCGCTGACCCTGCGCCACGAGCTGCTGTGCGACAGCATGGACGAAGGCCGCGGCACGCGCAGCGGCGAACAGGTCTGGGACCGGCTGCGCCGCGGCCAGCACTTTTCGGGCACCTGCCGCTACCGCAAGAAGGACGGCAGCTCGCTGTGGATCGAGGCGACCTACCTGCCGCTGCTGAACGACGCGGGCGAGGTGGGCCGCGTGACGGTGATTTCGCGCAGGTCGATCGCGGACGCGGAGCGCCAGGAAGAAATCCGCCTGCTGATGCTGGGCATCAACGAAACCGGCAACGCGGTGGCGGTGTCGGGCTCCGATGGCCGCATCGTCTACGTGAACGACGGCTTTCAGCGGATGCTCGGCTTTTCCCGTAGCGATGCGCTGGACCAGGATCTGGGCGAACTGCTCTCCGGCGGCCGCGCGGACGGCGGCACGCGCGAGGAACTGCACCGCCGCGTGGCCTGTCGCGAGGGCTACCACAAGGACGTGCTGGTCTATGACCGCGGCGGCAAGCCGCTGTGGGTGTCGGTGATGGCCAACTCGGTGTTCGACGAGCGCGGGACGCTGGTCAATATCGTGGACGTGCTGACGGACATCACGCCGACGAAGGTGCACGAGGTGCTGCAGCGCCGGGTGCTGCAAGCGATGGTGAACGAGGCCTCGGTGGTCGAGGTCATGAACATGGTGTGCCGCGAGGTGGAACGCCTGGCGCCGGAAGTGGCGGCGTCGGTGGTTCGCGTGGACGATGCGGGCCTGTTGCGCCCGCTGGCGGCGCCGAGCCTGCCGCAGGGCTATTCGGACGCGCTGGAAGGCGTGCCGATCGGGCCGCAGGTGGGCGCCTGCGGCACGGCGGCGTTTCTGGGCCGGCCGGTGATCGTGCCGGACATTGCAACAGACCCGCTGTGGGACGATTACCGCCATCTTCCGCTGCCGGAAGAATACAAGGCGTGCTGGTCGTCACCGATCAAGTCGAGCGATGGCCGGGTGATCGGGACGTTCGGTTTCTATTTCCGCGAACGCCGGCTGCCTGATGATTTCCATCACCGCCTGGTGGACGTGTGCGTGTACCTGTGCGCGCTGGCGCTGGAACGCGAGGAAGCGCGCGCCCGCATCCGCCAATTGGCGTTCTATGATGAACTGACGGGACTGCCGAACCGCAATCTGCTGCTGGCGCAGGCAGAGCAGGCGATTGCGCGGGCGGAGCCGGAGCGCAAGCGGGTGGCGGTGTTGTTCCTGGATCTGGACCGCTTCAAGCAGGTGAACGATACGCTGGGCCACCCGATCGGGGACGCGCTGCTGCGGGATGTGGCGCAGCGTCTGCGCCGGTTGGCGCGGGCGACGGATATCGTGGGCCGGCTTTCCGGCGACGAGTTCGTGATGCTGATGCCGGAGTTCGAACATGGCCGCCTGACCGCGGCGGCGGAACACATCCTGGTGGCGCTGGCGCAGCCGTTCTCGGTAGGCGGCATCACGCTGAACCCGTCGGTGAGCATCGGGATCAGCGTGTTCCCGGAGAATGGCCGGGACATGGATACGCTGCTGCGCCATGCTGACATGGCGATGTATCAGGCGAAGACGGCGGGCCGCAATCGCATTTCGTTCTTCAGCGCCGAGATGAATCGTCAGGCGCAGGAGCGATTGGCGCTGGAAGCGGCGTTGCGGGATGCGTTGGAAGCGAAGGCGTTGCGTTTGCACTATCAGCCGCAGGTTGGCTTGAAGAACGGCAGCCTGTACGGGGTGGAGGCGCTTGCACGTTGGCGCCATCCGACGCTGGGGGATATTTCGCCGGCGCGGTTTGTGCCGCTGGCGGAGGAGTGTGGGCTGATCGGTGATCTGGGCGACTGGGCGTTGCGCGAGGCCTGCTCGCAATTGGCGATCTGGCGCAATAACGGTCTGCGAGTGCCTTCGGTGTCGGTGAACCTGTCGGCGACGAATTTCC
>Ga0213828_1000532_pt1 | contig 35900 bp, 35 predicted proteins | sample MC6MC0897MG_FD_180664 | JGI IMG/M metagenome (GOLD analysis project Ga0213828, IMG submission 180664) | Enriched soil aggregate microbial communities from Iowa State University, Ames, United States - MC6-MC0897-MG | ecosystem: Environmental > Terrestrial > Soil > Unclassified | place: USA: Iowa...
TGGCCACCGGCGTCGCCGATGGCATGCAGCTGGGCCTGAACGCCCGTGCCGGCCTGATCACCCGTGGCCTCAACGAGATGCTGCGCCTGGCGGCAGCGATCGGCGCCAAGCCGGAAACGCTGATGGGCCTGGCGGGTCTGGGCGACCTGGTGCTGACCTGCACCGGCGACCTGTCGCGTAATCGCCGCCTGGGCTTGGCCCTGGGCCGCGGGCAGACGCTGCAGGACGCCATCCGCGAAATCGGCCAAGTGGTCGAGTCGGTGCAGACCGCCGACGAAGTGATGCGACAGGCGCGCCGTCATGGCATCGACCTGCCCATCTCCGATCGCGTGCGCGCCGTGCTGCATGGCGAGCAGACCCCGGAAGAAGGATTGCGTGCGCTGTTGGCACGCGAACAGAAGCCGGAATATCCGGACACGCTGTTCAAGTGAATCGAAAAACCCCGGCCCAGCGCCGGGGTTTTTTTTGCGTGCGCGAAAGCCATCCACGCATGGCGTGGATCTACTGTGGAACCCGCAGCGCCCATCACCGCGACCGCGGCGGCGTGTTGGTGTTGTCCATGTCCGAAAAAATCATCCACGGCCCACCCGCCACCCGCTTCAACGTCAGCGTGAACTTCCCGGTATCGCCTGCGTTGTTGTCGTAGGTGTAGGCACCAATGATGTAACCGGTGGATTCCTCTGCGGCATAGGCCAGCGCACGCAGCCGCAACGGGCTGCTTCCCTGGCCGGCATACGCCGCCTCGATCGCCGCGCGCCCGCGCACGGGCGGCTGGTTGCTCTGCAGGATGAAACCATCCTCGGCGAACAATCCCGCCAACGCCTTCGCATCACCGGTGCGCCACGCCTGTTCGTAATCGCGCAGCACGCGATCCAGCGCGGCGGGCAGGGGGACGTCGGCAAGACGTGCGGCGGGCGAGGATGCGGTGGGCTCCTGCGCAACAACAGGCCCGGCCAGCAACAGGCCACTGATGAGAATCACGGCAAGTCTTGAATGGCACATACGTCTGCATCCTGGCAGTGATGGAAGGCGTGATTGCCAGAGTATCCACCTTGGCTGGCGGGTAGAATCACGCGGTCGCCGGCTGGGCGAATGGACACAGGACAGGGAATGACGTCTCGAATGATGGGAATGGCAGGGCTGGTCGCGTTGCTGGCCGCGTGCACGCAGGCACCGGCACCGGAAGCAGGCACCGCAGCTGCACCCGCCGCTACTGCTGCGCCGACGGAAGCCCCAGCCGCCACGGCCACGGTGGTCGAGAACGCGCCTTCCGTCGAAGACGGCGTGGACCCGTCGGTGTGGGACAACGAAGGCGAGCCGGAAGGTGAGACCCCCGGCGCCGAACTCACCTGCGCGGACAATCCGCTGGCGACTTATTTCTTCACCCTGGTCGGCGGCAACACCGTGGACGACTGCGGCCGCAAGGACCCGAAGGTGCTGGCCGCGTTCGACGCCCTGATGAAGAACACTGCGGCGGCCGAATCGCCCGACAAGAACGTCCCTTCGCTGCGCGAACGCCTGCTGAGCGGTCCCAGCGGGCCTGGCGAACTGATGGTGCTGCAGGGCGAGCCGTGGTGGCTCTACACCGCCTGCCAGGCGCACCAATGCTCGACCACCGCGCTGGCGATGCTGTATTCGCCGACGCACTCGAAGATGGTCGGCCGCCTTACCGCCCGCTGCAACGTGTGGTGGCTGGGCGAGCCGAACGCGGAGCAGCGTGCGCTGATCGAGCGCGAGCGGCCGGTGGACGAAGCGATGTTGAAGGAAGAAGGCGATTCCTGCGAATGACCGGCGGTAACGCCGGAAGATTCTCCGGCGTTACGCCTCTGGCCGCATCCGCGCGCTGACCTGTGCGGTCAGCGCCAGGCACGCCATCATCAAACCCTCCATCACCCGATCGCCCACGTATTCGTCGTCCGGTCCGTTCTGGCGGACGCGCTCGGCCGCCAGCAGCATTTCCAGCGCTATGCGCAGGCCCGCCAGTGCGCAGTCCGCATCGGCCAGCGCCATGCGGCGGCCGGGCATCTGATGACGCTCCGGCCACGGCTGGCCGTCGGCGGCTGCGCCGTTGCCGATCCGCATCAGCGTGGCGATGAAAGCTCTGGGATCGATCGCAGATGCTTGTTCTGATGACGCATCGCCAGCTGCGCGATAGGGGTGAGGGCGAGGAAATTCCGGTGCAGTCATGGCTGGGCTCCGTGCAGGACAGACGATAGCCGCCACACAAAGGTGGCGGGCGGAGACGTGGCTCGAAAACCGGGACAATGAACCGGCAGGCACAAGGCCTCCACGCTCCGCCCGCCGCAGCCGGCAGACGGATTGCCGACCGACGCCACGCGAGGTGGCGTCGGCCGGCAAGCGCAATCACTTCATTGTCGATACGGGTTTTCGAGGCCCGGCCGCCCCAGATGAGGCGGCTCGTCATCTGTACCTGTGCCGACGCGCAGGGCCAATCAGAAGAGTTGCATTCAATGCTTGATGCAAGACGCTTTCGGCATTCTTGCATGCTGTTAAGCCGCCCCAGACGCCGATGGCGCAAGGGCCCTCAGCGATAGAGGAATATGCGACATGAGTCGTGATTGCCAGCGTAGTGTGCTGACACGTCAGCGAGGCAATAGCGACAGAACTCCGCGATGCGGCGATACAGCGTGGTGCTAGTCGAGCTCTATGAGAAAGCGCGTGGCCATGGCAGATGGCACCACAGACGCCCCGATCCGCTTCAGTTCAACCAGCCCATAGCCTTCCATCATCCGAAGGGTACGAGAAAGGCTTGGAACCTTGCGCCCGCAGTGCTCGGACAGTTCGGTGAGCGACCTGGGTTGAAGTTCGCGCAGCAGTCGCAACAGCCGGCGGTTCTCATCGCTCAATACTGCGGCCAGGGAAGACAGGGTGGAGAAGGCTATCGCCCCCTCCGTAACCTGCGGTGGTGCCGATCTGTCCTTTCGTTCTCCGCCGATGACACAACGTCGGAAGGTACTTTGGACTGGCGAACGGCACGTATCGGAATCTGTCATCGGTGCGGGATTGTATTGGGACCGATAGATCATGTCTGGCCGAGCACCCGCTGGATTGAACAAACGGCGCATGGATGGCGCATCGGCCGTGCTACGGTGCAGGCTCGACAGCAGGCTGGCCGGTGCATCTTGACGCGCGCGCTTGAATTTCTCTTCGTCTGTATCCTGGCGTGCTTCAGCGAGGACGCGCTGTCGTCGAATGACGCACCGTTGCCTGAAACGCAGAAAACCAGCGACCTGAGCGCCACAAACACCGAGCAGGGGCCGTTCACGCATCCCATCAACCGGCAGGCGAATGCGCCGCTGGTTGCGATGGAGAACGACGGCAAGCACCTGCAATACGCTCTTTACCGCGAACGCGGTGCCGCCAGCGCACGCAACATCGTTCCGGATTTTTCCCGCGCAGGTTATCGGGGAGGTGGCGTCAGTCTGCCCGATCGATCGAGCATTCCTGTGATCGAAGTTCTCGAGCCAAACACCAAGGGTGACGACTACCCGCGCATCCAGGCTGCGATCGACGCGGTCGGCGCGCGGGCAAGCGACCACCGCGGCCTGCGCGGTGCAGTCCTGCTGCGGCGCGGTCGCTACACGCTGAGCCAGACGCTGGTCATTCGATCCAGCGGCGTGGTGCTACGTGGTGAAGGTCGCGGTGCCGACGGCACAGTGATTCGCTCTGGGGTCCGCGAGCAGCAGGGCAGAATCATTGATCTGGGTGAGAAGGAATCGGCGGCGCCACGCGCGGCCCGGGACGCACGCCGAACCGCGATCACCATGGACTACGTACCGGTGGGGGCAATGCGGATCCCGGTGAAGTCTGCAGCGGGCTATCGCGTTGGCGACACTGTGGCCATCGTCAGGGAGCCCAATGCCCGATGGCTCGGCCCCGAAGGTATCGATACTGCGCGCTACCGCTGGATCCCCAGCGACTATGCGGTGTACAGCGAACGGGTCGTTACTGCGGTGAAGCATGACACGCTCACTCTCGATGCCCCGATCATGGATGCCATCGAGACGCGCTTCGGTGGCGGCAGCATCTACCGCACGAACCCCAGCCGCATCTCCCAGATCGGCGTCGAAGACCTGCGGGTTGAGGGCGATCCTGAAACCGGTACGGTCAACGGCACCGCCGATACCGGCCCGTTCACGGCCATCCGCCTCGGTGGGATTCGCGATTCATGGGTGCGCAATGTCACCGCACGTTATGTGTCGCATGGGTTCGTAACCCGTAGCGGCGCCTACTTCAATACGCTCCAGGATATCGCCTACCTCGACCCGCGCTACGGCGAAACCCAAGGCGCGCGCCGCTATGTCTTCCTGTATGAGGGCAACTCCGCCTTCAACCTCATCCAGCGCTGCTACAACCACGGTGGTAGACATACCTTCGTCATCGGCGCGCGGGTACCTGGTCCCAACGTATTCCTCGATTGTCTCGCTGTAGGCGACAGCAACGACAGTGGTCCGCATCACCGCTGGTCCACCGGCATTCTGTATGACAACACCAAGGGCTACATGCTGCGCGCACAGAACCGGCGATACAGTGGATCGGGGCACGGCTGGGCGGGTGCACAACAGATGTTCTGGAACACCGAGCACGACATCTACGTCGTCCAGGCGCCGCCCTTCGCGATGAACTGGAGTGTAGGACAGGTCGGTTCCATCGCCGCAGGCAAGTTCCCGCCAGAGGAGACGACCGGCATCGTGCAATCGATGGGGCAGGTCGTTACGCCACGCAGCTTGTATCTGCAGCAGTTGCGTGATCGCCTGGGCGAACAGGCGGTGGTCAATGTCACCACTGAAGAGCAACGCGACGGACGCATCTGGGACAGCCTGTCAGCTGGTGCGGGGGAATAGTGCCCGTACCAAAGGAAGCTCTCTGAAAGCGAGCGTCCGCTTCCGGCCAGCAGCAGCCGCACGAGGCTCACGATCACGCTTGCCTCACCCGTTCGGGGCAGGCGGGGACCCGAGCCTGCCGGCAGACTGGCGACCTTATCCTTGGAAGGACAACGCAATGAGTACCTCCAACCGCAATACGGCCAGCTTCGGCGTGCCGTGGGAATCGGCCTATGGGTATGTACAGGCCGTGCGCGTGAACAATTCGATCTTCGTGTCGGGCCAGCTCTCGCACACACCGGAGGGACAGCTGGTGGCGCCGGCCGCTCTGGGCGCTGATGGAAAGCCTGCCAACTTCGACACCATGGAAGCGCAGATGAAGCGCACCTACGAGAACGCGCAGGTGTTGTTGGCCGAGCTGGGTGGATCGTTGGCGGATGTGGTTGAGGAAACCCTGTTTGTCATTGATGTGCCTGCGGCGTTCGCCGCCAGCAGCAAGGTCAGGCCTGCCGTCTATGGCCAGCCTGTGCCCCAGGTGGCCAGCAACCTCATCGGGGTTTCCGCGCTCGCTTTCCCCGAACAGTTGATCGAGATCGCGTTCCGCGCTGAAGTGCAGCCGTAGCCGGACCCTGAAGCGAAGGAGCACCCCGCGCTGACATGGAAAGCCCGCGGGCGCATTCACGCCCGCAGGCCTTCCTCACGTTGGCTCCGCAACTTACATGCCCAGGTCGGACAGCCCCGGGTGATCATCCGGGCGGCGCCCCAGTGGCCAGTGGAACTTGCGTTCGCTGTCCTTGATGGGCATGTCGTTGATGCACGAGAAGCGGCGCTCCATCAGACCATCCGCGCCGAATTCCCAGTTCTCGTTTCCATAGGAGCGGAACCAGTTTCCAGAGTCGTCGCGCCATTCATAGGCGTAGCGCACGGCGATGCGGTTGCCGGTGAATGCCCACAATTCCTTGATCAGACGGTACTCAAGCTCCTTCTTCCACTTTCGGGCAAGGAACTGCCGGGCTTCCTCGCGGCCGTTGGTGAACTCGGCGCGGTTTCGCCACTGGGTGTCGAGCGAATAGGCAAGCGCCACTTTGTCGGCATCGCGGGAATTCCAGCCATCTTCTGCCAAGCGAACCTTCTGGATCGCCGATTCGAGAGTGAACGGGGGAAGGGGGGGACGGGGTGCTTCTGCGGACACGGTGGGGCCTCCAATGGAAATGGATGAACGGGGTACTGCGGCGGGATTTCGGTTACTGCGGCGTTAGCGCGTGGCTTGCTTCAACAACAACTGCGCAACGTCCCTTGCGGTGTCTGCGGCGTCGTAGTCACCCATCACGCGCGATACGGTGATGGCGCCTTCCATCAGCAGCAGCAGCTGCTGCGCCAGAACGGCCGGCTGCGCGATGTTCAGTTGCCCGGTGAGCTCCAGCGTGTAATCGAGCAGTTTCTGCTTGTGGTGCTTGGCGATCCTGCGGATCGGGTCGTGCGAATCGCCGACCTCGCCTGCCGTGTTGATGAAGGCACAGCCGCGATAGCCCTCGGACTTGAACCAACCTTTGAGCACCGTGAACATGCCCAGGATGCGCGCTTCCGGGCTGCCGGCCTTGTCGCATTCCTGCCTGAACCAGTTGAGCCAGCGCACGTCCCGCGCGTTCAATGCGGCTGCGGCAACCTGGTCCTTGTTTTCAAAGTGTCGGTAAATGCTCTTGCGCGCAACGCCAGAGGTCTTCACCAGAAGATCCATGCCGGTCGCATGTATCCCGTTCTGGTAAATCAGCGCCTCCGCCGTGTCCAGGATCTTCAGTCGGGTGTCGGTCGTTGTCTTATCCATGGCGCCAAGGTAGAACGATCGTTCTACCTTGTCAACCAGCGATTACACATCAGCTCTGCGGCACAGTTGCCGAAGGCGACCTGCCAGGTAATCCGGACATTTCCACAACCTGTAGCGCCCGGCCGGGCTGACCAATATCTGACTCGGATGGCATGCACACGCCAGCTTCCGCTTTCGGCCAGAAGCTGACATCGCGAGGCCCTCTAGTCGCTTACAGGAGCATTCCTCCTGAGGCCTCAATGCGCTGACCGGTAATCCAATGACTGCCTCCCGCCAGCAGGTTTGCCACGGCCATGCCGATGTCGTCGGGGCGACCCGTACGTCCCATCGCCGTGTGCTGTGCCACGTAGTGGTTCACGGCGGCATCGTCGCGCACTGCACCGCCGAAGAAGTCGGTCTCGGTGGCGCCAGGGGCTACGGCGTTGACCGCGATGCCCCTCGGTCCCAGCTCGAGCGCGAGATAGTGGGTGGCGGTTTCCAGTGCGCTCTTCATTGCTGCGTACACCAGGCTGCCCGCAGCCACGTGGCGGGTCAGGCTGGTGGAGATGTTGATGATGGCGCCGCCATCCGCCAGCTGCGGCGCCAGCAACTGGGTCAGCAGCAGTGGCGCTTTGAAATGCACGCGGTACAGCAGGTCGATGTCATCGCCGCGGATCTCACCGAACGCCGATGGTGCGTGCAGCCCTGCATTGTTCACCAGCTGTTGGAAGTACGATGCACCCCAGCGCTGCAATTGTGCCCGCACAGCCGATGCGAAGGTCTCCAGTGATCCAACCGCATCCAGATCCAGCGGCAGCATCGCGGCGCGTACGCCATAGGCTTCGATCTGGCGCAGGGTTTCGGCGGCCTGAACCTGCTGATGCTGGTAGGTAATCATCACGTCGCTACCCTGCCTGGCCAAGTGGAGGGCAATGCTGCGGCCAATGCCGCGGCTGCCGCCGGTAACCAGGGCGATGGTGCGCGGAGTGTGTACGCTGTTCATGGTGGCTTTGTCTCGTGAAACGGAGCGTGACATGCTGCGCCCACGGTGCCGTCCGCACTTGCCCAATTGCACACGATCCTTGCCCGATTTCCCTGCTACCTGTGATCGCCAAGCCCCGCTGCGTGCATTAGCGCTGCAGGCGCAGGCGGTGCTGCGCGCACGCAGCCTGGACGCGGAGCCGCTGCTGGAACTTCTGCCCGGCGCTTGGCTGGCGCGTACAGGATCAACGCGCGCTCCGGCCCCGGCTCTGTACCGTCCCGCGGTGGCGGCGGTGCTACAGGGGGCCAAACAGGTATGGGTGGGCGATGCGGTGCTGGAATATCGCGCCGGCGATGCACTACTCACCCGTCAGCCCGTTCCCGCTCGCGGGATGGCCGCCCGGGGCAACCACCAGACGCATTTTCTGGGGCTGGTGGTGGAGTTGGACACCGTCTTGTTGCGACAGTTGCTGAGCCAGTTGGGCAACCCACCTACAGGCCAAGCGCCTCATCCTGCGCCATTCAGTGTGGTAGCGCTGGATTCACCCGTACTGAGCTGTCTGCTGCGTCTGCTGGAGCTGGCCCTCGACACGCCCGACGCCCAGCGGCTGCTGTGGCCTGCCCTGCAGCGTGAGCTGCTGTTTCGTCTGTTGCAGGGTGAAGCAGGGCCAGCACTGCTGGCGATGGCCCTGCCATCTCCCTTGGCACGGCGGATGGCGGGCGCGATTCGCACCCTGCAACGCAGCTTCCGGCAACCGCTTGATGCGGCCGCGCTGGCCAGCCGTGCAGGCATGGGCAGCGCGCTGTTCTATCGGCATTTCCGTGCGGCAACGGGCCTGTCACCGCTGCAGTACCAGAAGCAGCTGCGCCTGATCGAGGCACGTCGCCTGCTGCAGGGGGGCGGCACCAGCATCTCCGCCACCGCGTTCGCCGTGGGCTACGAGAGCCCTTCTCAGTTCAGCCGCGAGTTCAGTCGGCTGTTCGGCCACGCACCGCGCGAGGCTCTCCCGCCGATCGCTCGATGAGTATCAGCCTTGCTCGGCCACTTGGCGCTGCAGCATCGCGATTCCGGCTTCCAGCGTAACCGCCGGCCGATAGCGAAGCTCGCTGCGTGCACGGCTGTCATCCAGCGTGACCTCCACCGCTGAAGATGCGAACTCCTGGCGGGTCATTGGCGCACGCAGAGGCAGCCGCAGTCTGAGGAACAGGTCATCCAGTCCGATGAAAACACGCAGCAGCGCACGCGGCACCTGTTTTTCAGGCGGTTGTACGCCATAAGCCAGCAACTGAGCGCCAATCAGACGGCGGAACGGCACGGGCGCACCATCGCAGATGTGGTAGACACGGCCGCCCGCACCACGCGTCAAGGCGCAGCAGACCGCTTCAGCCAGGTTGTCCACGTGGGTGGACGAGGTGAGGTAGTGCCCGCCGTCGATCCAGGCGAAGCGGCCGCTGCGTACGGCCTGCAGCAAGTAGGGCATAGCGGTCGTGTTGTCGCGGCCCCAGACAAATCTTGGTCGCAGCACCTTCACTGCGAAATGCGGTGTGGACAGCGCGATCGCCACCCTTTCTGCTTCAGCCTTGCTCGCGCCGTAGATGCCTGCTGCGCGCGCCGGATACTGATGGTCCTCGCGCGCTTGATGCAAAGGCGCACCGGTGGTCAGTGCCGATTCGCTGCTCAGCATGATCGCCACCGACACACCCGCAGTGCGGGCGGCCGTCAGCACGTTGCGGGTGCCTTCCACGTTGGTCTGCCACTGGCTGGGTGAAGCATTTCGGTGGTCGGTGTCGGCGGCTGCGTGGATCAGCGCGGCGCAGCCCTCCATCGCCGCAGCGATGCCGGGGTCCAGCAGATCGCCGTGTACCGGCTGGGCGCCCAGCGCCTGTACCACCGCCGCCGCCTGGGGGCTGCGCACCAGCGCACGCACGTGGTGACCGTCTGCACACAGGCGGCGAATCAGATTGCGGCCCACGTAGCCGCTTCCTCCGGTCAGGAAGAGGGTGGAAGAACTCATCAGGGTTACCTCGGGGGAGAGAACGGGTTCAGCGCGGCGGCGTGTCGATCAACGCGCCAATGTCCTGCAGCAGCTGCTGCCGCTGCGCGGCCGGCCACTGCACGTAGTCCAGCGACTCCAGCAGCTTCATACCCTCCAGCGCGAGGTATGCCAGCAACGCGCTGCGCGGGTGCGTGGCCTGCTGCTGGATCTCGGCCAGGATCTGCGCCTGGTTGTGCTGGATGGGCGCGCGCAGCTGTGGATCCTGGGCCATGGCCGCGCACAGCGCCAAGGCCACCGGCTGGAATGCCTCGGGAAAGGGCTGGGCCGCTGCGGCAATACGACCGCGCAGCAGCGCATCCTGGTTGAACCCCTTGGCCGCCTCGCGGTTGAAGGCGTTGTCGCGGGCCACCGCACGTTCGACCACGGCCTGGATGAGACCGGCCTTGGACTGGAAGTCGTAGACCACCGAGGCCTTGCTGACCCCGGCTTCGGCGGCCACCGCATCCAACGTCAGGCGCGCCGCGCCCATCTGGGCGACCACGCGCTCGGCAGCATCAAGGAGCTGCTGCGGATCAATACTTTTGCGACGGCCCATCACCGGGTCCCATATTTAACCATCCGGTCGATTATAAATGTGGATGCGCTGGTGTAAAGCCCTCTGGGTGGCCTACAGCGCGTCGTAGAGTGCGCCAGCGCCTGCTGCATCCACTGCTGGATGTTCGCTTCGCGCTGCCGGTGGCGCGCTCGACCGGCGGCCGGCAGCTTCACCCGCACCTTGCGCCGGTCGTCGGCTGCCTCCTGCTTGTCCACGTAGCAGCACCTACAAGACCTTTCAGCAGCTGGGTCACGGCCGCAGTGGAGGTTTCGGTGCCCTCTGTCTTCAACCTGACGTGCGATGCCGCATCAGCAGGAAGAGCAAGCTCCGCGTGAGCGTGGGCAACTGCTGCAGCAGGCGATCATTTCGGGGAACGCCTACTTCGACGAGAGCGGCTCGACGGATATCGAGCGGCGCCGCAAGACGGCGCTGTTGTATCGGGCAACGCTGGAAATCAAGCTCTGAACGGTCATCGACGATCGGCGCGACCACGAGACTAAGGAGACGGCCTGACCTGCGCAATGTCTGCATTCGGACAGATCGGTCGTTCACCTCCCGCAGGGGCCCGGGTGTCCGCCACGACCCAGCCTGAAAAGGCCGCAATCACCCTCGCATCAACCTACACAGCGGTTCCATGGGATGATGCGGTGCCCACCGGACGAGCGACCATGCAGAAGCTGACGGACCCCAATCTGCTGGACGACATCGCCGAGATTGGTCGAATCCAGGCCGTGCCGCGAATCCTGGAGACCGTCGCCCACATCACGGGCTCACGATTCACGGCTATTGCCCGCGTGACCCAGACAACCTGGACCGCGTGCGCCACCTTCGACACCCTGGGGTTCGGGCTGGTTCCCGGTGGCCAACTGGTGCTTGAGACCACCATCTGTGACGAGATCAGGCAGTCGGCGACGTCAGTTGTATTTGCGCATGCAAGCGAGCACCCGATTTACTCCCAGCATCACACGCCACGGATCTACGGACTTGAGAGCTACGCGTCCGTTCCCATCCATCGGCCAGACGGCAGCTTCTTCGGCACGCTCTGCGCGATTGATTCGGCACCGGCCAACTTCGACGTAGCCCACGTCCAACGCTCCATGGAACTGCTGGCCGACCTGGTAGGAAGTTACCTCGACAAGGAAGATCGCCTTGTGCGAGCGGAATCTGCGCTTTCCGACGCGCATCGTGTCGCCGACCTGCGCGACCAGTTCATTGCCGTGCTGGGTCATGACCTGCGCAGTCCGCTGCAGGCCATCAGCATCGCCGCAGATTCGCTGGCATGTGAGGCGGGCACTGAGCGCCAGCAACGGATGCTCGCGCACATCACCTCCGGCGTTGCCAGAATGGACGGACTGATCAACGACGTGCTTGATTTCGCCAGGGGACGTCTGGGCGGCGGCATTCCCATCGCGCTGCAGCTGACAAGCACGCTGGAAGAAGACCTGAAGCGGGTTGTGGAAGAGGTGGAAATCGCCACTGGCCGCCAGGACATCAAGGTCCACATACAGATAGACGACGACGTGGTCTGCGACCCGAGCAGATTGGCACAGCTCCTGGCCAACCTGCTCACCAATGCAGCGGTACACGGAGAGCGCTCGTCCCCGATTACGCTGACCGTCCACTCCGAGCCGGAAATGCTCACGCTCGACGTACACAACGAGGGACACATTCCATCAGCGAGGTTGGACGCGATTTTCAGCCCATTCTCACGTGAAAAGAGTGAGCGTCCGCGGCCGGGTCTCGGCCTCGGCATCTACATTGCGTCGGAGATCGCGCGGTCCCATGGCGGCACGTTGGAGGTGGAGTCCAGTGCGGCCGCCGGCACCTTGTTCACGTTCAAGATGCGCAGGCTGGAGCTTCCGTAGCGGTCTGCCGCGACCACGTCCGCAGCCTTCAACCGGGTTTCATTTGCGGGCGTGTCGCTCGTCTTTTTCATCCACGTCCTTCGCAGCCGCGCGACTCTGCGCGAACTCCGGGAACGTTTCTTCGATCGAGTCCTTGTCCGGCAGCACGTAGAACACGCCGCCCTTCTCGAACGTGGGATGCACGATCTGCTCGTAGAACCCGGGCGAGACATTGATGCAGCCGTGGGTGACACGGTTGTCGTCCGGTGTGGCGGATGCCAGTCGTTCGCTGCGCTTCTCTTTCGGGGTGCCCGGGGGAAGCGGGTGCATTGAAACGGCGGAATCATAGTCCACCCACAGCACGCGTCCGGCGTCCTCGGACGGGCCATAGGCGCCAATGAAACGACCCGCCGGGGTGGTGCGGTCGTGGCCGGGAATCGCGCTCAGTGCGAGCTTGGCGACGCCGGGTGCCGAGTGATCGCCGATGGCCGAACCAAACAGCGCTGGCGCTGCGCCGCGCAGCTTGCCGTCACCGCCGAAGACCAGGACCTGCGCAGCCGCCTTGTCCATGATCGCGAACGGATAGCCCTGGTTGTCCTTGCTGGCCACGACCCAGCCGGCCAGTTCAATCACCGTATCGGACACTTCCTGGCCCTGCGGAAGTTCATCGGCGGCGGTCGCCGTTTCCGCGGGTTCGTCCTTGGCTTCCTTGGCGTTCCTGGCGCTGGCTGCGCCGGTTCCTGCCAGTGCCAGCGCGATGGCCAGCGTGGCCGATACGACCCGGCGTGCAGGGAGTGAGTACGTACGAATGGGACGGCTCCTTCGGATGACGACCGAGAGGCTGAAAGACACCAGTGGCCGGTGAAGGCCACTGGTGTCTGGTTCAAGCGTTCATCAAAGTGGGTGGGAGAGCGGTTACCCGCGCGGCTTGCGGCCGGGGACCCTTTCGAGCTGCTGCACGCGGCCTTCGATCTGATCCAGACGCTGGTTGGCCTGCTGTGCAGACTGGTTGGCCGATTCGGCGCTCTGCGCCGCGCCCTGCACCTTCACGTCGAGCTGGTCGAGACGCGAGTTGATCGTTGCAAATTCGTCTTTGTAGGTGGCGCAAGCACCGAGGCTTACGGTAGCAACGATGGCTACGGTGACGGCACGTGCCGCGTTGATTTGCTGCTTGGTCAGGAACATTCCACTCCCTCCTTCGTCTGGGAGTCTGGAATATAGCGGCGTTTCTTCCCGCCGCTGCGAAGTGCTTTCAGCTGCAGTTGGAAGACGTGGATGGCCTGTGAAGGTCGGGCAATCAGCAATCCTTAACAAGCGGGAACAAGCGAGCTCTGCTGCATCGGTTGATGTCCTTGTGCCACTTCAATCTCTCCAATTCATCAGCCTGAAGCCGACTCATGTTGTTCCTCTCAATGGGCGCAGATGAGCGTGGCGCACAACATCGCGCGCACCGCGCTTCCGTGCGTGCAGTCCTCCCCGTGCGATCAATGACCGAAGCGGCTCGGCAGGTCGGCGTGCATCCAGCGAGCTACTACACGGCGCATCGAGAGTTCCCTGAACAGGAACCTCATTCATGTACCGGTCAGTTCAATATTCAGGGCCGATTTCATCAACAAACGGATAATTCACACCTGTCGAACGCCTCTCCTCCCTCCCCTCCCGAGGGGCGTTCGACGAAACCAAAATAATGAAAGGTGTATCCCGATGATCAAGAATTCGCTGCTTGCCCTGGGTCTGTTGGCCGCGCTGCCGTTCGCCGCATCGGCTGCCGATGGCCTGTCGTACAACTACGTTGAAGGCGGCTACGTGAACACCGATGCCAAGGGCGGCGACGCTGATGGCTGGGGCGTGAAGGGCTCGGTTGCCGTGCACCCGAACTTCCACATCTTCGGTGATTACAGCAAGCAGGAAACCGACACCTTCAAGAACGATGTCGACCAGTGGCGCATCGGTGCCGGCTACAACTACGGCATCGCACCGAACACCGACCTGGTGGCTCGTGTTGCATACCAGAAGTTCGACATGAAGCACGGCCTGGACTTCAACGGCTACTCCACTGAAGTGGGCGTTCGCACCGCGTTCAACCCGTACCTGGAAGGCTATGCGCTGGCCGGTTACGAGGATTACAGCAAGAAGCACGGCATCAACCCGGACGGCGAGTTCTACGGCCGTGTCGGCGCCACCGCCAAGTTCAACCAGAACTGGGGCCTGAGTGGCGAAGTGAAGCTGGCCAAGGCCGGCGACCGCGAGTGGTTCGTGGGCCCGCGCTTCAGCTGGTAACAAACGCCTGTCGTTAGTGCGTGTAACTGGCGTGTGATCTCTCTCCCACACGCCAGCGAAGCCCGGCCTCGTGCCGGGCTTCTCTTTTTCCGGCATCGCTTTGCCACAATGTGGCATGGGCGATCCCTCCACTCCCGCTGGCACCGGCTCGGCCTACCAGGAACACCTTGCGCCTGCGCCGCTGCGTGGCCAGTTCGGCCAGCTCTGGCAGAGCCAGTTGCCTGCTGATGCCAGTGGCAGCATCACCGTGCTGCCCGATGGATGCGTGGACATTCTCTGGCGTGATGGTGCGCTGTTCGTGGTGGGACCGGACCGTACCGCCGCACACCCGCAACTGGCCCCCGGTGCACAGGTGCTGGGCGCGCGGTTCCGGCCTGGGCAGGCATCGTCTGCGCTCGGCATCGACTTGTCCGGCATCGTCGGCCAAGCCGTGCCCCTGATCGAATTCAATGCCCGCTGGGCGACGCAGGCTGCGGCCTGGATCGGTGACGCCGCGCCCGACCAGCGCCTGCAGCGCCTGGCTGACAGCCTGCAGCGGAACATGCCGGCGGCCGTGCTGGACGAACACACACGCCGCGCGCATGCGCTGTTCGCGCACGCTGCCAGAGGCGATGCCAGCATCGACGCACTCGCCGCACAACTGGCCATGAGCCCGCGCACCCTGCGTCGCTTCAGCCAGACACAGTTCGGTTACGGGGCAAAGTCGCTGGAGCGGATCCTGCGTCTGCAGCGGTTCCTGCGCTGCAGCCAGACCCAACCCGCGCACAGTCTGGCGATGCTGGCCGTGGAGGCGGGCTATGCCGACCAGGCCCACCTCAGCCGCGAAGCCCGCGAGCTTGCCGGCCTGACGGCCAGTGCGCTGCGCCAGCAGTGGGGACGTTGATGGCCGTTTCGTTCAAGACCCGGGCCCGACCCTGACCGATGCTGGGCGCTCCAACCACGGAGCCGCACCATGAGCCACGCAGACACCACCAGTGCCGAACGCCGCATCGACAACATCGAATTCAACGTCGCCGACATCGCCCGCAGCAAGCAGTTCTATGGGCAGGTCTTCGGCTGGTCCTTCACCGACTACGGCCCGGCCTATACCGAGTTCGATGACGGCCGCCTCAAAGGTGGATTTGTCGCCGACGAGGCAGTGACGCCCTCAGGAGGCGCGCTGGTCATCGTGTACTGCGTGGACCTTGCCGACGCGCAGCAGCGCATCCTCGCGGCTGGTGGCGAGATCGTGCAGGCCGTGTTTGCCTTTCCCGGCGGCCGTCGCTTCCATTTCCGCGATCTGGACGGCTACGTGCTGGCGGTGTGGAGCGACCAAGGCTGAGCCTTGGTTGCGCAAGTGCTAGCGAACCGGCCTGCCGTACATCTCTGCGAGCGTGGCCTTGTACTGCGCCAGCGGCTGCAGCCCCATCGCCTCGCGGCGCGCGTCCAGGCCTTCCATGTCCTCGGTGGGGCGCAGTTCCATCGCGCCATCACCGGCCTGTGTGAACTGGCTGCCATAGCGCTGCGGTTTACCCTGCGCCAACAGCACGCGATCCGTCAGCAGCGCCAGATCGGCAGGATCAGCCTGACCGGCTTTGGCAGCGCTCTCGATCAGCGGCAACATCTCGGCTTGGAACACGGGATCGTGATCGGCGTGCTGGACCAGCAGCCATGCGGCCTTGGCACCATCACGGCCTGCAAGGGCGTAGGTCGGCCAACCTTTGTCGTCGACCACCGATCTCAGCCAATCGGCGTTGGCCCTGATCACTGGAGCCGCTGCCCTGAAGGCATCGCCGCCGCCAGCGTCAACGGCTGCGTGCTGTGCGGCCTGATCACGCTCGGCGCGGGCCAGCAGTTCCCTACGCAGGGGCGCATCTAGCAACGCGAGGCGTCGCTGGTCCGCGGCCAGCACCCGCTTGCGCATGTCCGGCCACGCCGGGTCGTTGCGCAGCGCATTCAATCCCGGCCGATCCTTGCGCAGCAGGTCTTCGGCCGACAGTCTGCCGCTGGGAAGCAGCGTGGTCACGTGGTCCATCGCTTTTCCTAGGTCACCGGCCGCAGCCGTACATTCGACCAGCAGCAGTTCGCCACCCTCGGGAAAATGGCCTCCACGTTGCAACAGGTCATCCAGCAAGCGCGCACAGCCGCTGAAGTCATCGGCACCGTAGCGCTCAAGTGCGTTGAAGAAAGACCTTTCGTTTGCGGCGTGCACCTGCAGCGGGGAGGCCAGCAGCAACGCCAGCGCTGCAGCAACGGGCAAATGCTTCCATTGCATCGGTGAGTGGACCATCGACTGCTTCCTCCGTGAAGTGCGTGGATGGCGAGCCTCTGCAGGCCGCACATCCGCAGGCTAGCAGTGTCATGGCCAGGCCTCAAATGATCGACCGGCCGGCAGCACGCTGCGAGTGGACTGGCGTTGCCTCTACAATCCGCCAATGGAAACGCACATCGATGCCTATGTGAGGCAGGCCGACGGCAACTGCATCAAGGTGATGCTGTTCAATGGCCGCTCGCGGGCCTCGCTGCAGGCGCTGGGCTTCACCGCTGGCGAGGGAGACACCCTCACCCTGCCGGTCCCCGACGATGCAGCCAAGGCCGCCGTCTTCCTCCGCCTGCGTGATCTCGGCGTTGCCTTCTCGGCGGGCAGGGAGTGGTGTCCGGCCGACGTGTTCGAGCATCTCCGCGAGGGCGGTGTGCTGGAGGGACCCTACCTGCGGGTTGCGTGGCGCACGCCGCAGCAGTTCATCGTGACCACGGCCTAGCCACAGCATGGACGTGATCGAGATCGCTGGAGCGAATCTGCTGCGCGACGCTGCGGACGGCTGGCAGCTGCAGGCATCCGTGGTCTCGCAGGACCGCACGCGGCTGGCCTGCATCCTTCGTGTCGGGCAGCGCTTTCGCGTCGAACGGTTCCTGCGCGGGCACATGCGGCCGCAGTGGCAGGGGGAGTGGTGGGTGCAGCAGCCGCAGCACTCGATCACCGACAGCGGACAGCAGGCACAGGTGCCTGCCGATGAGTGGCTGGCGCCCGTCGGCTGACCACCGCGAACTGAGAACCGCTCCGTCGCCGGCAAGGTCGTTCCGCTATGATCGCCCGCACATCGCCGCAGGCGATGTGCCCGCCTCAAGCCAGCAGGAACCATCGTGAACGCCCAGCCCGCCCCCATCACCGCCCTCAACCACACGCTCGACAACGAGCCGCAGCAGATCACCGCGCCGCTGACCCATTCGGCCGCGTTCCTGGTGCTGACGGTGAAGGACGATGCGGCGTCGCTGGCGAAAGTACGCGAGGTGCTGGCCAGCACCGATGACCTGATCAAGAACACCGCCATCCGCGAGATCGAGCGCACCTTCACCTGCAACGTGGCCATCGGCCACCGCGTGTGGGCGCCGCTGGTGGGCAGTACGCCGCCGCGCGAGTTGAAGCCGTTCCAGGAAGTGAAGGGTGCGACCCACACGGCAGTCTCCACGCCGGGCGACCTGCTGTACCACATCCGTGCACGCACGATGGATCTGATCGTGGCCTTCGAGCGCAACCTGATGATGGCCTTCGGCGATGCGGTGGACGCGGTGGATGACGTGGCCGGTTTCCGCTACTTCGACGGCCGCGACCTGCTCGATTTCGTCGACGGCACGGCCAACCCCGAAGGCCTGTCACTGCCGGAGGCGACCATCGTCGGCGACGAGGATCCCGACCATGCCGGTGGCAGCTACGTGGTGGTGCAGAAGTACCTGCACAACCTCGATGCCTGGCGTGCGCAGAAGACCGAGGCGCAGGAGGCGATCATCGGCCGCACCAAGCACGACAACATCGAGCTGGACGACGCGCCGGCCGACGCGCAGAAGTCGCACAAGACGCTGTGCACCATCGAGGATGGCGACGGCGAGCACGAGATCCTGCGCGACAACATGCCCTTCGCCAATCCGGGGCGCGGCGAGTACGGCACCTACTTCATCGGCTACACGCGCCGGCTGTGGGTGATCGAGAAGATGCTGGAGCGGATGTTCATCGGCAATCCCGCGCCGCTGCATGACCGCATCCTCGATTTCTCCACCGCGACCACCGGCGTCACCTTCTTTGCGCCCTCGCGCAAGGTGCTGGCCGACCTGGGCGACTGATCACGCCGGGTGGGGCAGCCAGGTGGATCCACGCCATGCGTGGATGGATCAACCGGTTGCCCGGAACAGCCACGCATGGCGTGGCTCTACTGCGCCGCCATCTGCCTGTCATCTACGGCGCCGACCATGACGCGTTGGGATGGACGTGGAGACGTGGGTGATGGCTTCTGCAGGCAACAAGCGCACCCCGCGCCGTGGCTGGCGCCCGTTGGCATGGTTGCTGGGCCTGTTGGCGCTGGGGAGCGCCAGCGTGTCCGCACAGGACGCGCCTGCGCATTGGATGGCCTATGCCGCCTCCGTCAGCGGCGAGTTGCAGCAGCGTCTGCAGCAGGAGCAGGATCCGCACGCGCAGCGCCTGCTGGCCTGGCTGCAGGCGCATCCCGATGCGCCGGCGCCGTTGGTGGTGAGCGTGTGGATCGCCGGCGATGGCGCCATCTCGAAACTGGAATTCGACAGCCTGGGTGATGCACAGGTCGATGCCGATCTGCGTGCGGCGCTGCAGGCCACGCCGTTGCCGGCGGCGCCGCCGAAGGACATGCGACAGCCACTGCGATTGGGGCTGACCCTTACCCAGTAGATCCACGCCATGCGTGGATGCCGGGCATCGGTAGACGCCAACCTTGGTTGGCGCTCACCTGCCGACCAAGGTCGGCATCTACCAAACGCAGCCACGCATGGCGTGGCTTTACTGCGCAGGTACTGCCTGCGGCTCGCGCGCGGCGGCGCGCCACGCCCGCAGCCCGAACAATGCCAGGCCCAGGAAGAACACGTACAACGCAGCAGTCACGTGCAGCGATTTGAACAGATAGGCGCCCACGTAGACCACGTCCACCACGATCCACACCCACCAGCAGGCCGTGTGCCGGCGTGCCTGCCACCATTGCCCGACCAGGCTCAGTGCGGTCAGCATCGCATCCAGCCACGGCAACGCTGCATCGGTGAAGGTGTGCATGCCGGCGCCAAGCGCCACGCCGCCACACAGGCCGATGGCCAGGTCGCGCAGCAGCTTGCTGCGCGCCAGCGGCACGATGCGGATGCTGCCTTCATCGGCGGCGTGCTGGCGCCAGTTGATCCAGCCGTAGACCAGGAAACCACCAAAGGCGACCTGCAGCAGCGTGTCCGAGTACAGCTTGGCTTCGGCGAACACCGCGCCGTACAGCGCGACCGACAGCAGGCCGACCGGCCACGCGGCCAGCCGTCGCTTTGCCATCAGCCACACCCCGAGGATGCTGAAGAGCGCGGCAGTCCACTCGAGCGCGACGCCGCTCACAGCGCGAACGTCACCGACAGGCGCGCCTGTCGCGGCGCACCCGGGAACAGGTAGTAGTCACCGCCGCTGCTGCCGGTATCGCGCCAGTAGAAGCGGTTGAACAGGTTGTCCACCGACAGGTTCCAGCTGACCGCACGGTCGTGCAGGCGGTGCTGGAAGCGCAGGCCGGCGTCGAACACCGAGTAGTCCGGTGCGCGCACACCGCCGTCGGCGCGGGCCACGTTGGAGGAGGCATAGCGCCAGCCACCGGTAACATCCAGGCCTTCAACGAACGGCAGCGCGTAGGCCAGGTGCACGCTGGCGCGCACCTTGGGCACGTTCACCAGCTGATGGCCTTCATAGGCCGGGGTGCCGGTATCGCGTACGCGCGCCTGCAGTACGCTGGCGCTGGCGACGATCTGCAGCGCGTCGGTCAGCTGGCCGTTGGCGGTCAGTTCCAGGCCGGTATGGGTCTGCTGGCCTTCTTCGACGAAGGTGTAGCCGACGTCGCTGCCGTCGGGCTTTGCGTACTGGTAGGGCTGGGAGGTGCGGAACACGGCCGCGCCCAGGGTGAGGGCGTCCACTGGCACGTACTTCACGCCCACTTCCAGCTGCCGCGACTGCATCGACGGCAGGAAGGTATCGGCGTTGGACGTCCAGAACGGTGCTTCCTGGCCCAGCGAAATGCCGCGCACGTAGCTGGCGTAGGCGTTGAGCTGGTCGGTGGCCTTCCACACCAGCGCTGTCTGCGGCAGGAAGCGCGAGAGGCGGCTGTGGCGCTGCGGCGTGCCGCGCTTGTCGTAGGCGCGCTCGTCCAGGCGCACGAAGCGGCCGCCGGCCAGCCATTGCCAGTCATCGCCGAAGCTCATCCGGTCCAGCGCGAAGAATGCGGTCTGCCGGCTGTCCAGGCGCCGTGCCGATGCACCCGGCATCTTCGGCGAGGGCTCGAACACCGGCACCTGCACGTCGTGGATGTTGCTGGTGCCGACGTACTCGTTGACGCTCGGGCGCTTGTCGATGGTGCGGCGGAAGTAGTCGGCGCCGATGCTCAGCTGGTGGCCGACGCTGCCGGTCTCGAAACTGCCGCGCAGTTCGGCACGGGCCTGCTGGTTGCGGCGGGTGTCATCCGGGCTGCGGTAGTCGTAGATGTCGTAGTCGCCGTTGGGGGCGAAGTAGTTGCCCGGCACGCTGCCGTCTGCGCACCCTGCGGTGTAGTAGCAGCCGTAGGCGAAGGCGACGTTGTCATCGATCACCGAACGGCTGTGGCCGACCGAGATGCGCGACTGCCACGCATCGTTGAAGTCATAGGTGTGCAGCGCGGTGATGTTGGTGCTGGCAATGTCCACCGGCCGCTGCCACGGCTGGTAGCCGAGCAGGCGTTCGCGGTCGACGCCGCGTGGCAGGTCGCGCGCGCCCAGCAGCTGGAAGCCGGACACCGAGCGCTGCGAGCTGGTCTGGTAGTTGGCATCCACTTCCAGCTTGCCGTGTTCGCCGATCAGCCAGTCGGTGGCCAGCGAATAGAAGTTGCGGCGACCGTCGGCATGCTCGACGTAGGAATCACTGGCATCCCAGGCGGCGTTCAGACGCACGCCGAAGCGCGGGGTCAGCCAGTGGCCGACATCCACGGCGGCATAGCGCGAGCCTTCCGAATCGGTGCCCAGGGTGACCTTGCGCACTTCCGCCGGGCGCTTGCCCACGTAGTTGATGATGCCGCCGGGTGCCATCACGCCAGCCGCCAGGCCGGCTTCGCCCTTGAGGATCTGTACTTCCTGGATGTTCTCCAGTGCCAGGCGCTGCTCGCCGGCGATGGACATGCCGTTGAAGCGGTAGCCGGTGGCCGCATCCAGCGCGAAGCCGCGGATGGCGATGTTCTGGTAGTAGCCCACCGGCGCATAGGCATCGCCCAGCGAGGCATCATTGCTGGCCAGCTCGGACAGCGAACGCACCTGGCGGCGGTCGAGGTAGTCGCGCTCCAGCACGTTCACCGAGGCGGGGGTGTCCTTCCACGAGCCGCCGCCGAAGGCGTTGACGCGCGAGGTATCGGCCTTCGGTTTGCCGGCCTGCACGCGCACCGCCGCCAGTTCGGTGGGCGAGGAGGGCGCATCAACGGCGTCGGTGCCTGCCTCGCTGGCGTACAGCGGCAGGGCGGCGCAGAGCGCGAGGGCGAGGGCGAGCAGGGTGGGGCGCAGGCAGCGGTTCATTCGATTCGTCTTCAGACAAAAAGGGAGACGAAGCGACGGCGCGCAGGTGCACCGGCCCATGACGGGGGTGTGGCTGCGGCTCAAAGCTCCCTACGCCGGTGCAAACCGGATCAGGTTCCAAGGGACTCTCTCAGCCTGGCAGATCCAGGCACCCCCGCTTCAGGTGACCATTTCACTACAAATGGTACGGATTTGCGAGCTACCGCCCTTCAGCCGGGGTCAGATCCCTTTCCAGCGGAAAGGGATCTGACCCCGGCCGAGCGCATCATCGACGCATGGCGTCGATCTACTGAGTACCCCGCGTGTTGGGTGGCTCGCGGCTCACGCAGCGGCGTGCAGGGCCGCCAGCAGGGCCTGGCCGGGGGCCGTGGCGAACCACGCCGGATGCCCGAGCATGAACGGCTGCCAGGCCACATCGGCGTTCGCGGTCGATCCGGTGACGCCCTCGAAATACTCCACTTCGGACAGAGCGAAGTCGAAATGCACCATCGGCAGCAGGTCGGCCAGCAGGTGCACGCGCGTGGGCGACAGCGGCAGTTCCTGCCGATAGCCGTCCAGCAGGGCCAGGGCGATGTCGATGCGAACAGCATCGGTGCCGCGCTCCAGCTGCAGCCAGGCCACCGCGTTGCGTTCGATCGCGGTGGCCAGGTCGAACAGCGCGCTGGTGGGCGAGGCCAGGCCGAAATCGAGCACCGTGGCAATCGTGCCGTCGTCGTTCCACAGCAGGTTGGAGACGTGCCAGTCGTTGTGCGCCCACAGCCGCGGTTCATCCTGCAGGCGCGCGGCCAGGCCGTGGTGCCACGGCAGCACATCGCGGCGCAACTGTTCTTCCCAGGGAATGCGCGCCAGGTAGCGGGCCAACCCGGGGCGATTGCCGAGGTCGGCCTTCAGCGCGGCGATCGGGTCATCGGCGCGGATCAGGTCGTCGCGTGCCACCAGCAGATGGGTACTGCGCTGCGGGGCGTGGTAGCTGGCGGCCGCGCGGTGCAGCGTGGCCAGCATTCTTCCTGCCTGGAGGGCCTGGGCGATGTCGGTCAGTGGTGACCATGACGGCAGTTCGCGATACAGGTCCTTGCCGGCGCCCACCGCATGCAGTTCGTAGGTCCACGGGCCGTGTTCAAGTGCGGTGCGGCCGTCGTTGCTGGCCAGCACCTGCACCACCGGCATGCCGGCAGTTGCCAGATGCGCGATGAAACGGTGTTCTTCTTCCAGGCTTCCAGCGCTGCGCACACTGTGGTGGTGGCGCTTGATGAAGACCGGACCGCCGGTGCCGTCGACGATGGCCGCGGCCGACAACGGACGCGGGCTGTGCCAGCGCAGCGTGCTGTCCGCGCCCAGCTGCGGAAAGTGGCCACTCAGCCAGGTGATCTCCTGGGCGTCGATCGCCGGCCAGTCGGCGGCGACCTCGTCGTTGTTGAGGCCCTGCACGCGATGGGGGGAAGAAGTCATGCCACGGCCGCTGGTGAGTAATGGAACATCCAAGGCTGCGCATTCAACGCCATGGACGCCACAGACGCAAACGGGCGGGTCATCGACCCGCCCGTCAGGGACGCCACGTGCGGCCTGTGGCCGGCGCGCTTACCAGCCGCGATGGCGGCCGCGGTCGTGGTAGTAGCGGTTGTCATGGCGCTCGCGCTGCCAGCGACGGTCATCGCGGCGGTCGTAGCCATAGCCGCGGTTGTAGCCACGGTCATAACGGCGATCGTAGCGACGGTCATAGCGCCCGTCGTAGCGTCGATCATGGCGGTCGGAGGTGGTCAGGTTGCCGATGGCGCCGCCGGCAACCGCGCCGCCGACGGTGGCAGCCGGGTCGCCGTTGGAGATCAGGTGACCCGCCACGCCGCCGACGACGGCACCGACCACGGTGCGCTTGTCCTTCCTCGACATCGCGCTGGCATCACTGACCACGGCCACGCCGGCAAGAAGTGCCAGGGCCATCGCCAGACCACGGAAGCTGAGTGCGGAAGTGCTGAGCATGTTGGGTTCTCCTGTGAGGTGCATGCCACGGTGGGCAGGGAGGGCGCTGGGCGCCCCGGCTGCCGTAGGGACCACGCTGGTGCCCGGACATTGCCGGAACATTGCGCGCGATCCCCGTGCGGCTTGCGCATTCATCTAGCGTCAGGCGGCATGAAGCGAGGCTGAAAGCGCGGCGGCCGCTCAGCTGCCAGAAAGGAAAAGGGCCGCAGTACGCGGCCCTTCCCCTGGCTTCCCCTGCCTGGCCTGGCTCAGTGGCCCATGGCGCGCTGGGCCTGCTTCACCTGCTCCTGCTGGGCGTCCTGCTGCTGCAGGACATTCGGTGCACCGTGCACCGCACCACTGCTGAGTGCCATGCTCTGCTCGCTGGCCGCACGGGTGTCCACCGCCGCGCGGCAGGCAGCCGGGTCACCGGCGGTGCCCTGCACGGCAAACATGCGCTCGCCGTTGGTGCTGGGCACCACCGAATCAATGCGCTGCATGCCGCTGGCCTGCGCTTCCTTGGTCAGTGCAGCGGCGGCGGCCTCCAGTGCATGGCGGTCCTTGAAGGTGCCCGCCGGCAGGCCTTCCATGCCCTTCACGGCCTGGTTGTACATCGGGTTCTGCGGATGGCGCTCGTCATTGAGCAGCGGGCGCTCGCGCGCGTCCTTGATCGCATCCAGCGTCTTCGGGCCGATGATGCCGTCCACTGCCAGACCGTTGTCCTTCTGCAGCTGGCGCACGGCAGCCTCGGTGTTGCGACCGAACTTTCCATCCTCGACCAGCGGCTTGCCGTCGGCACCCACATACCCCAGGTGGCCCAGCTGTTCCTGCGCCCTGCGCACATCCTCGCCGTGCGCACCCTGCTTATGCACTTCGTTGCTGGCCTGGGGCTTTTCCTGCGGGGACGGCTTCGGCTCGGCGGCGCCCTTGGCCTGCGCCTGCTCGTGCGCCTGGCTGCGGTTTTCCAGCAGATCGCGTGCCTGGTGCAGCGGATCGGAGGCGAACAGCTTCCAGTTGGGGTGGTCCTTTACCTGCTTGAGGTAATCCTCCACCGGCATGGTATGCACGCCCAGCTTGCCGGTGGACTGGCTGATCAGCAGCTTGTCGGTGTTCGGGTCTCGCACCACCATCACGATGTGGTCGATGCCGTTCCAGTGCTCGTGCTTGGTCTTGGCCGTATCCAGGCCGATCACCATGCCTTCCTTCAGCGCACCCGGCTTGAGGATGTCGTCGCGCTTGAGCAGCACGCCGGAGTCCTTGTAGGCGTCATGCACGATACCGCCGGAGCCGGCGAAGCCCAGCTTGATCTTGTCGGCGTCGGCGAACACCGCATGGCCGGCCTTCTGGTTGATCTCATCCTGGGTCTTGTTGAGCATCGTGCCGACCCAGCCGGAGCAGTCGATGTAGCCTTGCTCGACGTTCTTGCCGGTGACACCCTTGCCACGGTAGTACTGGCTGGATTCGATGTTGATCGCGTACTTGACGTTGTCGTACTTCACGCCGGCGTTGTAGGCCGCATCCAGCGAAATGCCGGGTGCATCGGGCTTGGCGGCAGCAGCCGTGGCGGTGGCGCCGATGGCTGCGGCACCGGCGGCGACGGCGGCCTGCGCGGCGGGGGTCACGGTCTGCGTCGGTGCGGCCTGCACCGGCGCCGGACGCGCCTGGGCCTCGGTGATCGGCGCGATGTTCTTTTCCGGGATGCTGATCGCGTCGTACTTGCGGTCGTAGTACTGGGCGAAGGTGCTGGCCAGGTCACGATCATTCATCGTGCGCATCTCCGCGCGCGTATGCCCGGTCAGCGCTTCGACGTCACTGCCGATCTGGCCCATGATGCGCGGGCGCATGTTGATCGGATCGCCGTGGCCGTCGCGCACCACGCCGAACGTGCCGGTGGCGATCGCGGTCTGGATCGAACCGTAGCCGGCGGCACCCTGCTGGTGTGCCAGATACAGGTCAAGGCCGCTCGGCTTGTCATCACCGGACAGGTAGGGATGGCCGGTGCGGTCATGGCGCTTTTCCATGTCCACCAGGTTGCGCTTGAACATCTCCGCTGCCGCTTCGGTGTTGCGGGTCGGGTCGTACTCGTGGCCGGTCAGGCCGTACTGCCTGGCCGACGACGGCAGGAACTGGAACAGGCCCTTGGCATCGGTCTTGTCGTTGTGCGCACGCTCGTTGAAGCGGCCACCGGTCTCGATGTGGGCAAAGCGCAGGAAGTCCTCGCTGGCGATGCCCTTGCGCTGTGCAACCTGCTCGATGATGTCGAGAACTTCCTTTTTGCTGTAGTCACGTTGTGCCATGACACTTCCTCTGGGGTTGATGGAGCGGCCTTTGCCGCGATACGCCAACCGGACTCATCCGTGAGTCTTCAACATGTCGGTCAACAGGTGCTGCGGGGTGGTGCGTCTTACTTTTCGACGTAGGCCTTGCGGGCGGCGTCGTAGTGGTACTGGCGCGCGTCGGCCGCACCCAGCGCACGGGTCTGGCCCGGGCCGGAAATGGTGGTGCCGGTGGCGGTGACCGTGATGGTGGGCAGGTCGCTGCCGGCGACGGCGCTGAAGGCCAGTGCGCCCCGGTTGCTGACGCACGGCATCACCTGGCCCTCGTCGCAGGCGGCTGAATTGTCTTCGCCGGTGATCACCGTGCCCGCGCTGGCCCAGACCTGGCCGTCTTCGGACTTCTCGTAGTCCGGGTTGAATACCAGCACGGTGTAGCTTTCGATGCTGGTACCGGTAGCGAAGGTGCTGGTCGGCACTGCCAGCACCAGCTTGCCGGCCGGAGTGCGGTATTCCAGCGGCTTGCGCTTGCTGTCGATGTCCGGCGCGGTGCCATAGGCGCCGACGGTACCGATCCACGGTTCGGCGCCCTTGAACACCCAGGGACGATCCGGCTTGTCGCCGGTCAGGGTGAAGGTGGCCTCGGTCAGGGTGACCTGGCTGTCCGGACCGGCTTCGTCTTCGCCGGGCTTGCCGTACTTCTGCGGTGTGTTCCAGGCAAAGCCGGTGTAATAGCGGGTGCCGGCCAGTTCGAAGGCATGGCCGAACCAGAAGGTGGCGACACTGCCATTGGCTACTTCATACGAAACGGCGCCATCGCCGTCGACGTCGTAGATGAAATACAGCACGCTGCCGGCATCGGGGGGCGTGGCGGTGGCCGTGGTGGCGGGTGTGGCGGAGCTCTGCATCGGGGCAACATCCTGTCGTGGCGCGGTGGCGCCCTGTGGTGACGCGGTCGAAGGCGAGGGGGTGCAGGCGCTGGCAAGCAGCGCAACGAGCAGGCCGGCGAACGTCGCACACAGGCGTGGGCGGACACGGGCCAAGCGGGATTCCGGAAGGATCTTCATGCACCTCTCCATGGTTTGCGGGCGTCGGGCAGGAAGGCCAACGCAGAACACGCCCCGCCCTCGATGAGGGGGAGCGTCGTGATGAGCCGGTCGATTCCTTCGACCTCGCATAGGAAAACCCATCGACGCGGATGATGGCACAGATGCGACGGCGATCACAGGGGGCAGGGAGGAGCCCCCCGCCAGAGAACTGCGAACGGTGTCTCAGATCCTGCCGTCGCGCAGGTAGTCGAACAGCTCCGCGTCGCCCTTCAGCCCCAGCTTGAGCATGGCGTCACCCTTCTGGCGGCTGATGGTGCTGACGCTCTTGTGCAGCTGCAGCGAGATTTCCTTGACCGTCATGCCGGTGCCGAGCAGCCGCAGCACCTCCACTTCGCGCGGCGACAACGGCTTGCCGTCACCCTCGCGCATGCGCCAGCTGCCGGCTTCCTCCACCCGCTCGCGCAGGCTGCGGCTGATGTAGGACTGGCCGCGATAGACCGCCTGGATGGCCTGCGGCAGTTCATCCATCGACGAACTCTTGTCGACCAGGCCGAGCACGCCGCTGTCGAGCACCATGCGCAGGATCGCGAGGTTGCTGGAGACACTGAGCATGAGCACCGGCAGGTCGGGATGGCGGCGGCGGATCATGCCGATCATGGCGAAGCCATCGGCCTGCGGGCTGCCAGGCATCGAGTAGTCGGTGACCAGCAGGTCGCAGGGCTGGGTCGTCAGCAGGGTCATCAGCGCCTGGGCGTTGTCGGCCTCGCCAACGACTCGGCCAACGCCGCTGGATTCGATGACGGCGCGGGTACCGATGCGGACCACGGGGTGATCGTCTGCGATGATGATGCGCAAGGTCATGCTCTAGTATGGCCACCGGCACGCCGGACCGCGACCGTCGCGGTCCCTGGCAGGACTTCCAGGAGATCGTTGCAGATGCGCAGCTGGGCGGCTCGTGGACTGATCCTGTTGACGACCCTGCTGGCGCTGCCGGCGCTGGCCCAGCCTGCGTCCACGCCGGGGCCGTTGCCGCTCAGCCCCCTGCAGCGCGAGTACTTGGCCGCACATCCTGTTGTCGTTGTTGGACAGTATGACAGTGGCTGGCCTCCTTTTGAGTCGATCCAGGACGGGAAGCAGGTGGGCCTCGGCCCGGACTACCTGACGCTTTCGGCCCGGCAGCTTGGCCTGAAGGTGGAGACGCGCCGTTTTGCGGACTGGCCCTCTGTGCTGGATGCGGCATGTCGCGGCGAAATCGACGTGGTGATGAACATCGCGCTCAGCGCCGAGCGTACCCGTTGCATGGTCTATACCGCCGCCTATGCCGAAGCACCGCTGGCCATGGTCGGACGTCCCCAGGACCTGCGTGCTTCGGAGGCACCTGATCTGGATAGCCTGCGTGTTGTGGTCGAGCAGGACTTCATGACCGGACCGCAGGTGCGTGCGCGTTTCCCAAGGGCACGACAACTTGTCGCAGACAACACGCTGACGGCCTTGCGTATGGTCAGAGACGACAAAGCCGACATTTTCATCGGCAATGCCTACGTGGCGACGGAACTGATCGCCGCCAACGGGTTGAAGGGTGTGGCGTTGCTGCGGCCCAGCGATCTGCCCCCGGAGCAGTTGCATTTCGGTGTGCCCAACAGCAAACAGCCGTTGTCCGAGGCACTGGACCTGGCGCTTGCCGCCGTCAGCGAAGCGCAGCGTGACGCCCTCGCGCAGCGCTGGCTGCCACCGCCGCAGTGGTCGGCGTCGGCGCAGCTGGCATTGAGCCAGGCCGAGAAACGCGTGCTGCAGCAACCCTTGAAGATCGGTTTTGCGCCCAACGCCGCGCCGCTGTCGTTCGCCGACAGGAATGGCAAGCCCAGTGGCCTGACCAACGAATACCTGCAGCGCCTGCTGCAGGCCGGCGCCAACCTGCAGGTTGAAAACAGCCATGACTGGTACGAGGTGCGCGAGAAGGCGCGTCGCGGGGAACTGCAGGCGGTGATCGGCATTCCTGCCGATTCGAACTATCTCGGGCCGGAATGGGTGTTCAGCCAGCCCTTCATCACCGTTCCCAATGTGATTGTCACCCGCACTGACAGTCCGTCGATGCTGGGTCTGTCGGACCTGGACGGCAAGCGCGTGCTGTTGTCCGATCCCGAGCGCATCCGTGGCTATGTGCAGCATCAGGCACCGTCGGTGAAGATCGTCGCCGCGCGCAGCGCCGAGCAGGCCCTGCAACGCTTGGCCGATGGCGAGGCCGATGCCTACGTGGGCAACCTGGCGTTGGTCGACCAGCTGCTGCGCAACCGCTTCCCGGGGCGCCTGCAACTGGCCGCGCCAGCCGGGTTCAACGACCAGCTGGCGCTGGCGGTGGAGCGTCGCCATGCGGCATTGGCCACCACCTTCGACCGCCTGCTGCTGCAGATGGGGCCGCGCCGGCGTGAGGCCCTGCGCGGCGATTGGTTGTCGGTGGAATACCGCGATGGAGTGGACTGGCGCACCCTGCTGCGCTGGGGCCTTCCCCTGCTGCTGGTGCTGACCACTGCTGTGGCAATGCATGGGCTGGGACACTGGCGGTTGCGCCGCGAAGTGGCTGGCCGTCGCGAGCTGGAACAGCGCCTGGCCGAGGTGACCGACAACCTGCCTGCCATCGTCTACCAGGCCCGCCGCGAAGCGGACGGCACCTTGAGCTTCCCCTTCATTGCCGGCGATGTGCAGTCGATGTTCGGCATCAGCCGGCAGCAGGCGGAGTCGGACGGGCAGGCGCTGCTGGCGTGCATCGATGCCGAGGACCGCGAAAAGGTGCTGCGTGCGATGGAGCTGGCGGCGCGCAATTTCGCTCCGCTGTCCTTCGAGTTCCGTATCCATCGCGACGGAAGTGCGCCCTGCTGGGTGCGCAGCCAGGCACATCCGTATTCAACGGAAGCAGGCGCGGTAACCTGGAGTGGCTACTGGGTGGACGTGAGCCAGGCGCGCGCGCAGGCCGACGCGTTGGCCGCGGCGAAGGTCGAAGCCGAGCAGGCTGCGGCAGCCAAATCGCGCTTCCTGGCCACCATGAGCCATGAAATCCGCACGCCAATGAGCGGTGTGCTGGGCATGCTGGAAGTGCTGGCGCATTCGCCGCTGGACGCCGAACAGCAACGCATCCTCGGCGTGATCGAAGACTCGGCGCAGATGCTGCGGCAGATCCTGGACGACATCCTCGACTATTCGCGGATGGAAGCGGGCGCGCTGCGCCTGGAGCCGGTGCCGCTGCCGGTGCGGCCACTGCTGGAGGGGGTGCATCGACTGTTGTTGCCGCAGGCCACGGCGCGCGGCCTGGATCTGCAGCTGGACATCGACGAACAGCTGGCCCAGGCCCATGAAGTGGATGGCGTGCGCCTGCGCCAGATCGTGTTCAACCTGCTCAGCAATGCCATCAAGTTCACCGTGAAGGGCTCGGTGCGGCTGCAGCTGGAAGTGTTGGGGCCTACTGCCGAGGATGGCAGCCAGCCGCTGCGCCTGAGCGTCACCGACACCGGCATCGGCATCGCACCGGAGCAGTTGCCGACCCTGTTCGAACCCTTCACCCAGGCCGGTGCGTACATCCAGCGCGACCATGGGGGCACCGGGCTGGGCCTGAGCATCTGCCGGCGCCTGGTGCAGAAGATGGACGGCGAACTGAAGCTCGAAAGCACGCTGGGCGAAGGGACGCGGGTTGACGTGCTGCTGTCGCTGGTGGAGGCGCGCAGCGAGGATGTGATCGCGCTGCAGGCCGAGCACCAGCAGATCGCGCTGCTGCCCCCTGATCTGCGCCAGGCACGGGTGATGGTCATTGAAGACCATCCCACCAACCAGGCGATGATGGCCTGGCGCCTGCAGCAGCTGGGCGTGCCGCACGTGCTGGTCGATGACGGGCAGCAGGCACTGGACCGGCTGGCGGAGGAATCCTTCGATCTGGTCATCACCGATTGCCGCATGCCGGTGCTGGATGGATTCGGCTTCACCCGCCTGCTGCGCGAGCGCGAGGGCCGCAACGGCCAGCCACGGATGCCGGTGCTGGCGCTGACCGCCAGCGTGCTTGACGATGACGCACGCCGCTGCCGCGAAGCCGGCATGGACGACGTGCTGGCCAAGCCGTTGTCGCTGGCGACGCTGCGGCAGGCACTGCTGCGCTGGTTGCCGCGCGCCGAGGGTGCTGAAGATGACCCGGCCACCGTGGACAGCGATGACGATGAGTCCGATGGCGACGAGGGGTTACCCGACCTGGCGACCCTGCAACGGCGCTTCGGTTCGCGCGAGATCGCCCGGCAGCTGCACGACAGCCTGGTCAAGGCCAGCAACGAGGACATCGCGGCCCTGCAGCGCGCGCTGCACGAAGGCGACCGGGTGACGGCCACGCTGCACCTGCATAGGCAGGCCGGTGCGCTGGGCGCGGTGGGTGCACGTAGCCTGGCCGATCGCGCCAACGCGCTGGTGGAACGGTTGCAGGCCGCAGGCGATGCGGAGATCGCATCGGCGATCGCCGACGCGGGGGAGTTCGTGGCGCATCTGCAGCACCAGCTGCAGCGCCTGGCTCACTGAGCCGCGTATTCCTGCAGGTAGGCAATTACAAGTGCGCGACGCTCCGGGCTGGGGAACGCGTTGTACATGCGCGTACCGGGCACCAGATGGGTGGGCGACTGCAGGAAGGTGTCCAGGGTCTGCGCACTCCACACGAAGTCGGCGTGGCGCATGCCCTGCGAATATCCGTAGTCGGGCAGGCTGCCCGCACGGCGGCCGATCACCCCATGCAGATTGGGACCGAAACGATGGATGCCGCCCGCCTTGACGGTGTGGCAGCCGGCACACAGTTCGAACGCCTGTTGCATGGCCTGCTGGCGCGCCTGTTCGGGCGTACTGGGCGCAGCCGGCGGGCGCTGGCACGCACTGGCGACCAGGATCGTGGCAACAGCGGGAAGCAGGCGAAGGGCACGCATGGGCGAGCAGGATAACGGGCGCACGCGCCGTGGGGCTGCGACCGGCCGTCGCAGCCCCATCGCCGGTCACATGCCGGAGTAGTTCGGTCCGCCGCCGCCCTGCGGGGTCACCCAGACGATGTTCTGGGTCGGATCCTTGATGTCGCAGGTCTTGCAGTGCACGCAGTTCTGCGCGTTGATCTGCAGCCGCGCATCGTTGCCGTCGCCGACGAACTCGTACACGCCCGCCGGGCAGTAGCGCGCTTCCGGACCGGCGTACTCGGCCAGGTTCACCTTCACCGGGATGCTCGCATCCTTCAGCGTCAGGTGGCTGGGCTGGTTCTCGTCGTGGTTGGTGCTGCTGAGGAACACCGAGCTGAGGCGGTCGAAGGTCAGCACGCCATCGGGCTTGGGATAGGCAATGCGCGTGTGCTTGGATGCCGGCTCCAGGCAGGCGTGGTCCGGGATGCTGTGGCGCAGGGTCCACGGCGGGTTGCGCACGCCCAGCTTCGGCAGCAGCCACTGCTCGATGCCGGTCATCAGCGTGGCCACGGTCTGGCCCTTCTTGAACCACTGCTTGAAGTTCTTGGACAGCTTCAGTTCGTCGTGCAGCCAGCTGGTTTCAAAGGCGGCCGGGTAGGCGCTGAGCTCATCGTGCTGGCGATCGGCCACCAGCGCGTCGAAGGTGGCATCGGCACACAGCATGCCGGTCTTGATCGCGGCGTGGCTGCCCTTGATGCGGCTGACGTTGAGGTAGCCGGCTTCGCAGCCGACCAGTGCACCGCCGGGGAACACGGTCTTCGGCAGCGACATCAGGCCACCGGCGGTGATCGCACGCGCGCCGTAGCCGATGCGTGTGCCGCCTTCCAGATGCTTGCGGATCGACGGATGGGTCTTGAAGCGCTGGAATTCCTCGAACGGGCTCAGCCAGGGGTTCTTGTAGTCCAGGCCGACCACGTAGCCGATGGCAACCTTGCCGCCGTCGGCGTGGTACAGGAAGGCACCGCCGTAGGTGTCGGTATCCAGCGGCCAGCCGGCGGCGTGCACCACCAGGCCCGGCTCATGCTTGGCCGGGTCGATCTGCCACAGTTCCTTGATGCCGATGCCGTAGGCCTGCGGATCCTTGCCTTCGTCCAGCTTGAAACGGCTGATCAGCTGGCGGCCGAGGTGGCCGCGCGCGCCTTCGGCAAACACCGTGTACTTCGCCTGCAGGGCCATGCCGCGTTCGAAGGCCGGGCCGATCGTGCCATCCTTTTCGATGCCCATGTCGCCGGTAGCCACGCCGATCACCGCGCCGTCATCGCCGTACAGCACTTCGGCGGCGGCGAAGCCGGGGAAGATCGCCACTTCCAGCGCCTCGGCCTGCTGTGCCAGCCAGCGGGTGACTTCGCCCAGGCTGATGATGTAGTTGCCTTCGTTGTGGAAGCACTCGGGCAGCAGCGCGTGCGGGGTGGTGCGCGCGCCGGTCTCGCTGAGGAACAGGAACTCGTCGCGGGTGACCTTCTGCTTCAGCGGTGCGCCGCGCTCGGCCCAGTCCGGGAACAGTTCGGTCAGCGCGCGCGGGTCCATCACCGCGCCGGACAGCACGTGCGCGCCCGGTTCGGAGCCCTTTTCCAGCACGCAGACCGACAGTTCACGGCCCGCTTCGATCGCGCGCTGGCGCAGGCGGATCGCGGAGGCCAGGCCGGCCGGACCGGCACCGACGATCACCACATCGAATTCCATTACTTCACGCGGGGGCAGGGCGTTGGCTTCAGCACTCATCGATTGCATGACTCGTGGGTAGTGCCGGCATCGGGGCCACCGGCGGTTGCCTGGGAATCGCGCGTGCGACCACGGCGAAACGGTTGTTTGAATGTTGTCAGGGTACCGGGCCGCGCGTGATCGAGCTAGATCGCCGATGTTCACATCGCAATTGCTGCAATGCAGCGTAATGCGCGTGGTCTGGCAGGTGCCGACCTTGGTTGGTGTGAGCGGAAACACCAGCGCCGACCAGGCTCGGCCTCTACCCGCACACCAACTCCGTCCGGATGGCCGACAATGGCGGCAGTCCCGACTGCGTGTGAGTGCCATGGCTTTGGATCCGTACGACCTGTTCGATGTCCGTTCCCTGCTCAGCGAGGAAGAGCGCGCGGTACAGGAGAGCGTGGCCCGCTTCACCAACGAGCGCGTGCTGCCGATCATCGGTGATGCCTTCGACCAGGCACGGTTCCCGTCGGAACTGGTGCCGGAGATCGCCGCGCTGGGCCTGCTCGGTGCCACGCTGCCGGGTGAGTACGGCGGCGGCGACATGGGGGCGGTGAGTTACGGGCTGATCTGCCAGGAGCTGGAGCGCGGCGATTCGGGCCTGCGCAGCTTCGTGTCGGTGCAGAGCTCGCTGTGCATGTACCCGATCTTTGCTTACGGCAGCGAAGAACAGCGCCGGCAATGGTTGCCCGCGATGGCCCGCGGTGAATTGATCGGCTGCTTCGGCCTGACCGAGGCACATGGTGGTTCCGACCCGGCCAGCATGAAGACCCGCGCGGTGCGCGATGGCAGCGACTGGCGCATCAACGGCAGCAAGATGTGGATCACCAGCGGGCCGGTGGCCGACCTGGCCATCGTCTGGGCACAGACCGAAGACGGCATCCAGGGCTTCGTGCTGGAGAAGGGCATGCCCGGCTTCACCACGCAGGAGATCAAGCACAAGATGAGCCTGCGCGCGTCGCTGACCGGCGCGCTGTTCTTCGACGACGTACGCGTGCCCGACAGCCACCGCCTGCCGAACGTGAAGGGGCTGAAGGGGCCGCTGGGCTGCCTGACCCAGGCGCGTTTCGGCATCAGCTGGGGCCCGATCGGCTCGGCCATCGCCTGCCTTGACGAAGCGCTGGGCTATGCCAAGGAGCGCGTCCTGTTCGGCCGTCCGTTGGCCGCCACGCAGAGCGCGCAGATCAAGCTGGCCGACATGGCCAGGCGCATCACCATGGCGCAGCTGCTGGCGTTGCAGCTGGGCCGCCTGAAGGAAGCCGGGCAGGTGCAACCGCAGCAGGTCAGCCTGGCCAAGTGGAACAACTGCCGCATGGCGATCGACATCGCCCGCGAATGCCGCGACCTGCTGGGCGGCGCCGGCATCACCACCGAGCACGTAGCGATCCGCCACGCGCTGAACCTGGAATCGGTGATCACCTATGAAGGCACCGAGACCGTGCACCAGCTGGTGATCGGCCGCGAGCTGACCGGCATCAACGCGTTCTGAGCGGGGCGGGGAACATCCATCCACGCATGGCGTGGATCTACTGAGCGGTTGTTGGGTCCGCCTTGAAGCGCAGGGTACCGGTGCGCAGCACCGGCTCGCGGATGGCGGCGCGTTTCTTTGGTTACTTTCTTGATGGCGCACATCCATGTGCGCCACCCTACGGGTCGGCTACGCCGTTCCGCGCTGCTCCTGCAGCGCGGTGCGCGAGCAAAGAAAGTGACAAACGCGAACTACGCCCCGCCAGCAAACCCATGCTGGCGCCATGCCTCGTACATCACCACCGCAACGGTGTTGGACAGGTTGAGGCTGCGGTTGTCCGGCCGCATCGGCAGGCGCAGCCGGCGACCATCGGGCAGGGCATCAAGCACGTCCTGCGGCAGGCCACGACTTTCCGGGCCGAACAGGAAGGCATCACCGTCGTCGAACGCCACGCTGTCATAGCGGACGCTGGCACGCGTACTCAGGGCGAACAACCGCTTCGGTGCGATCCGCGCCAGCGCAGTGTCCAGGTCCGGATGCACCTGCAGGCGCGAGTACTCGTGGTAGTCCAGGCCGGCGCGCTTGAGCTGCTT
>Ga0213828_1000537_pt1 | contig 35777 bp, 27 predicted proteins | sample MC6MC0897MG_FD_180664 | JGI IMG/M metagenome (GOLD analysis project Ga0213828, IMG submission 180664) | Enriched soil aggregate microbial communities from Iowa State University, Ames, United States - MC6-MC0897-MG | ecosystem: Environmental > Terrestrial > Soil > Unclassified | place: USA: Iowa...
GTCCAGCATCAGACGATTGAATTCAACACCTTGGCTCATGACCTTCTCTCTCCGGCGGCCGCATTTTTTTGACACTCATGCGGCGGATAGCTCGTGTAAAGCAACAAAGGTGCCAGCCTTGCCACCCTTCTGATTTAACGCGCCGTTGTAGGAGCGGCCTTGTGTCGCGAATGGGGCGCGCAGCGGCCCCAGGTTCTGTGGCGCAGCAAAAATCGCCGGGGCCGCTACGCGCCCCATTCGCGACACAAGGCCGCTCCTACAAAGGCCGCACCCGACATAACACGCACACGGGGCTTATCAGCCGAAGAGGCTGGCCTCGACGTCAAACCCGGCATCGCGCATTTGTGCCAGCTTGTAACGCAAGGTGCGCGGGCTGATACCCAGCCGCTCGGCGGCCTCCTTGCGGCGGCCACGCTCGGCGCGCAAGGTGTCGATGATGGTCTGGTACTCATGGCGGCGCAGGTCATCACCCAGGCCACCCACCTCGACCGCCACTTCGGGCAATGAAGGCGCCGCGCCCGCCGACAATGGAATGGCGCCGGCCAGACAAAAATCCGCCGCCTCGATTACCCCGCCCTGCTGCAAGATCAACGCCCGTTGCAAGGCGTTGTCCAGTTCGCGCACGTTACCCGGCCAGGCATACGCCTGCAGGCAGGCCCGCGCATCGGCAGACAAGCGCACCGGCGCATGCTTCATCTTGCCGACATGGCGGGCCAACAGGCGTTCGGCCAGTTGCTGGATGTCGCCCTTGCGCTCGCGCAACGGGCACCAGGCCAGGGGGAACACCGACAATCGGTAATACAGGTCTTCACGGAACCGCCCGGCCGCCACTTCGCCCGCCAGATCGCGGTTGGTGGTGGCCAGCACGCGGATGTCCAGGCTGATCGGCTTGCGCCCGCCTACCCGCTCCACCTCACGCTCCTGCAACACCCGCAACAGCTTGGCCTGCAACGTCAGCGGCATCTCGGAGATTTCGTCGAGCAGCAAGGTGCCGCCCTCGGCCTGCTCGAACTTGCCGGCCTGGGCCGCGATGGCGCCGGTGAAAGCGCCCTTCTCATGGCCAAACAAGGTGGCTTCGAGCATGTTGTCGGGGATCGCCGCGCAGTTGATCGCCACGAAGGGCTGGGCTGCCCGCGGGGACTGCTGGTGAATGTAGCGTGCCAGCACTTCCTTGCCGGTACCCGACTCACCCGAGATCAGCACCGTCGAGTCGCTGCGCGCCACGCGCGCGGCCAGCACCAGCAACTGTCGGCTGGCCGGCTCGCAGGCTACCGGCCCCTCTTCGTCCGCCGCACTCACGCGCCCGGCAGCATGGCGCTGCACCAAGCTCAGCAGCGCCTTGGGCTCGAACGGCTTGACCAGGTAATCGGCTGCGCCCTGGCGCATCGCTTCCACGGCACGTTCCACCGCAGCATGCGCGGTCATCAGCAACACCGGCAGTTGCGGCTGCTGGCGGCGCAATTGCGCCAGCAACTGGTGCCCATCCATACCCGGCATGTTCACGTCACTGACCACCAGGCTGAAAGCTTCGCTCAGCACAGCCTCCAGTGCCTCTTCGGCGCTGCCCACGGCGCGGTAGGCGAAACCGCCGATTTCCAGGGTATCGCCGAGCGCCTGGCGTAACACGCGGTCATCCTCGACCAGCAGCACCTTGATGGTCATCCGCGCGCCTCCGCCAGCTGCCCATCGATCAACGGCAGCTCGACCCGCACGCAGGTGCCGCGCCCAACCTTGGAACGCACGCTGAGCGTACCCTGGTGCGCCCGCACCACGGCCTTGACCACGGCCAGGCCCAGGCCGGTACCGGTGGCCTTGGTGGTCAGGAACGGCTCGCCCAGGCGGCCCAGCACGTCGGCGTCGATGCCGCTGCCGGCGTCACTCACGCACAGGTGCAGCACCTGCTGGCGACGGAACACGTGCACCTTGAGCCGCGCCGGCGCCTCGCTCGCCTGCAGGGCATTCTCGATCAGGTTGAGCATGGCGCCGACCAAGGTGTCGCGGTTGCACAGCAGCTCGCCCAGGTGGCTGTCGCACTGCCAACGCACGGCATGCCCTTGCACGTGCGACTGCGCGGCCTGCTGCAAGGCCTGGAACAGCCCTTTGGGGCTCACCCGATCGCCGAGCGGCAGCTCGCCACGGGCGAACACCAACATGTCGCGCACCTGGTGCTCCAGCTCGTGCAGGCGCTCCTTCAAGGTACCGGCGAAGCGCTGGCGGGTTTCCACGCTCAGGTCTTGCTCGCTATCGGCCAGGTGGCTGGCGTAGAGCATGGCTGCCGACAGAGGCGTGCGGATCTGATGGGCCAGCGAGGCGACCATGCGCCCCAGCGACGACAAGCGCTCGTGGCGAGCCAGCTGATCTTGCAGGCGACGGGTTTCTGTCAGGTCGTTGAGCAGCACCAACTGGCCGGGCTCGGCATCCAGCGAGCGGGTGGCGATGGACAGGCGGCGGCCGTCGCGCAGCGAGACTTCATGGCCGTCGTCCTTGCGCGGGGCGAAGCTGCGGGCAATCACCTGGCGCCACAGCTCGCCGATCAGCGGCTCGCCGAGCAGTTCGCAGGCGGCCGGGTTGGCTTCGCGCACCAGACCCTGACCATCGATCACGATCACCCCGCCGGGCAGCAGGTCCAGCAGGTTCTGCAGGCGGTTGGCCAGGCGTTCCTTTTCGCTGAGTTCGGCGATGCGCTGGGCACTGACCACCGCCAGCTCGCCCTTCAGTTCGCTGACCCGCGCTTCAAGCAGGCTGTAGGACTGGCTCAGCTGGCTGGAGACCTGGTTGAACAGGGCGAAGGCTTGCTCGACACCCTGTCGGCTTTCCTGCTCGATCAGGGCATGCCCCTGCGGATCGGGGGCTCGGGAAACGTGGGCGGGCTGGGGCATCGTGCTCTCTCGCGTGGCTGACCGTCATAAAAACGGTATGTTGCCAGCGGTGTAGCAATAGCCGTGCCGAAGATGGGGATTTTCGGATGCGCTGCCTCCCTCGCCCGCAATGGGCGAGGGAGGCCAGCCAGGCTCAATCCGGCAGCCAGGCCTTGCGCCAGTGATTCAGGTTGTCGCCTTCGAGCATCCAGCCGCCCTGCACCGCATCGCGCAGTGCATCACCCGCCTTCGCCGTCGCATTCAGGTCGGCAAGGTGCATGCGGATGGCCTCTACCCAGCTACGGAAACGGTTCTTCACCAGGGTGACCGGCAAGTCGCTGTAGCCCTGATAGCAACGTACGTCGCTGGCGATCACCGGGAAACCACAGGCGCCGTACTCCAGCAGGCGCAGGTTGCTCTTGCACTCGTTGAACAGGTTCTGCTCGACGGGCGCCAGGGCCAGGTCCAGGTTCATTCTGGCCAGCGCCGCGGGGTAGTGTTCAAAGGCAATGCCTTGGTGGAACTCATGCACATAAGGCCGCAGCTTATCCGGGCACATGCCGAAGAACACCCACTCCACCTCGTTGGCCAGCTCCCTGACCACGTCCGCGATCACTTCCAGGTCGCCCGTGTGGCTTGCGCCGCCCGCCCAGCCGACACGCGGTTTGCGCGACTGCCGGCGCTGGGCGTTGAGGCCTTTCCAGTAGCGGGTATCCAGCGTGTTGTGTACCACCCGGATATCGTCATGCAGGCCGGCAAAGGCCTCGGCCAGCGGCTGCGAAGAGACGACAAAGCGGTCCACATAGGCCAGGCCGCGACGTATGGAGCGCAGAATGTCCTTGGGCATGTGCGCCCTGTGTACGCTCTTGATCGGCAGGTTGGGCAGATAGTCGTCCAGCTCGAAGACCTTGAAGGCCTGCGAAAACGCGTGCATCCGGCGTATGTGCTCAATCTGCTCGTCGCCCACCTGGCGCTGCAGGACGATGCTGTCCGGCTGGTAGCGCTCCAGTTCGCCTGGTGCCAGGTGATTCCACGACAGCAGCCCCTCGGCCAGCCCCTCGCGGCTGAGCGCATCGAGCGGCTGGATGACCCGGTAGTTGCCACAACCCTGCCTGTCCGCCGCATGGGCCAGGATCGTCGGCAGCGGCTTCCAGGACGACAGCGGTCGCCAGCTCAGCTGGGTGGGCGCCAGGCCGAAGCCATTGGTGGACGACAGCGAGAAGTTCGGATTGTAGAACGGGTCTCGCGCCAGTGCCGGCAGCCAGCGGGCATACAAGGCGTCTTCTTCCTCGGTGCTGGCCGGCGTTGCCGCATCTTCGCTGAGCAGCAATTGCACACGCGGCGTCCACACGTTCAGGTAGCCGGCACGGGACAGGCGCAGGCACAGATCGACATCCGCCCAGCGCTGCAACTCGGGTGTCTCGTCGAAGCCACCCACCTCAAGGAACAGACCCTTGTTCACCAGCAAGCACTTGCCGCTCACTGCGACATAGTTCTGGTCGACCTGCAGCCGCTGCAGGTAGCCAGATGCATCCAGCGGCTGCCCGGCAAAGGCTTCGCCAACCGGGCCGTTCAGGCCGAGCACGAAACCGGCATGGCTGATGGTAGCGTCCCCCGCCACCAGCTTGGCCCCCACCACGCCGACTTCCTGGCGCACGCCATGGTTGAGCATCTGCTGCAACCAGTCGCTATCGAGCACCGCAGCGCCCTCGTCCAGCCACAGCAGGAACTCACCACGCGCCTGCTCGGCGGCCTGGTTGCGCATGTGCGCAGGCGCCATGCCGGCAGGGAAACGCAAGCAACGAATGGCATCGGTGCCGAGCTGGGCAACGCTATCGAGCCAGCTGCTCACTGCTGGGCCGGCATCATGGCGCGCCAGCAGAAGCACCTCGTAGTTTCGATGGGGCGTCTTCTCCAGGATGGTTTCCATGCAACGCTGCGCCCGCTCCGTGCTGTTGCCTTGGAGCAGGATCAGGATGCTGACCGGCAAATCACCGGGGGCGCCGTAGTCGAGGTCATAACGCCCGGGCAGACGCGACTCGACGCGAGCCTGCGGAAAACCGCGTGCATGCAGATGGCGCTGAATGACCTCGCGCTCGTCCGGGCAGTCGCGCAGCGTCTGCGCATCGCTGATCAGCAACGGCTCGCTGATATGCCCCAGCCCCTCGAAACCGGCGGCCTCAATCAGGCGCAGGATGTACTCCAGCTCGAACGCCTGGCCTGCCTCCTGGCGGAAGCCGCCCATGTCCAGCCACACCTGACGGTTGAACAACCAGTGGCGTGACAGGCTCGCCGGCAAACTCAGAAGAAGATCAAGGTTGAGGTCAGGGCGCAGCGCAGCGCCCATTTCCGCGCCATCGCCACGCAAACCTTCATCACCATAAACGGCCCGACAGCCAAGCGCTGCCAGCAGATCAAGCGCGGCAATCAGCAGGCCGCTGGCAGTGAACTCAACGCCCGCCTCTACCAGCATGAACCAGTCGAACTCACCCGCCAGAACTGCCTGGTTGAGCTGGTCGCTGAGGCTGGCGTCGCTCAAACGCAGGCACTGCAGTTTGCCCTGGGCCGAAGTTGCGGGTGCCTCCCCCGGCGTCAGCGCGATGACTTTCACTGTGGGGTAAAGGCAGTTATCGCTGCTCAAGCTTTGCAGCGATGCTTTCAAGGCATCCGCATGCCCTTCAGCGTCCACCACGATGACCCCGATTACAGGCCCACCCTGATGGGCTTGCAGGCGCTGCCCGATCAGCCGGCTCTGCATGGCATCCGGAACGCGTTCGGCCAGCCAGTCTTGCAGTGTCAATGACTTGGGCTTTTCGCCCAGATGCTCCAGCATTTGCTGGCGCCCGCGCTTGACTTCATCGCTGCCACAGTCGGCATGGCGTGCATACAACTCACGATACAGCGCAGGGTAATCTTGCAGTGCCTGCTCCGAACGTCGTGCAGGGGCATTGTCATCCCGGCGCATGCGCACTTGCACCGTCTCATCACGAACATGGTGGAAAGCGCTTCGAGCACATAAGTGCATGAGGAAGTCCCAATCCTCCAGACCTGTCAGTGATTCGTCGAAGCCCCCTACGGCCAGCGCAAGCGCACGTGGGCAGGCAAAGGTGTTGACCGGGATGTAGTTGTTGACCAGCAACCGTTCGCGGGAGTACGCCTCGTGGGGGTAGCGCTGCTCACGCGCCACCTCGGCCCTCTCGCCCGCCGTGATCGTTTCTTGAATGAACACCGCATCCGTATACACCACGCTGTCGGGGTGAGCCGCCAGCGCGTTGGCCAATGCTTCGAGATGACCAGGCAGGAACAGGTCGTCGTCGTCCAGATAAACGACATACCGACCACGGGCCAGGTGCAAAGCGGTGTTACGGGCAGCGGCAGGGCCGCGATTACGGCCTTGGCGGATGTACGTGACAGGGAAATCGTAATCAGCCAGCAGCGACTCGACCGGGTCGCCGTTGTCATTGACCAGAATGACCTCGAAGTCCTTGAAAGACTGGTGGCCAATGCTGTTCAGCGCATCGCTGAGCAATTGCGGGCGGTTGTAGGTCGTCACGATAATCGAGAACAACGTCGTTTCTTGCCGCCGCGCCTGCCCTTCCAAACGCTCGCAGAGCCGGCGCGCCCGGGCACCCAACTCGGAATGCTGCTCGCCAGGGTATTGCTCCAGACGCCGTTCGAGGTGCGCCGCCACCTCGCGCTCACGCCCGTAGAGGTGATGCTGCGCATTGCGCTCGAATACCCCCTCGACAATGGCAAGGTGCCCGATCAATGGCTCAACGGAGGCGTAGAACTGGTTCGACTCCTGCGCACCGTGCCAGCGATAGCTGACACCGGGTATATCGACATAGGCGAAATCGGGGTAACGCTCCGCCATCTGCACGACCATTTCCCAGTCACCGGCACCGTACGTCTTGCCTGGACTCCAGACCTGACAAAATGCCTCACGCCGGTAGATCACTGCCGACGGTGTCATGTAACTGTCGAAAATCAGCAGGTCAGCGACTTCATTGCGCCCACCGACATAATCGCCGTTGCGGTAACCGGGATGACGAGGCTGGTTCAACGCCTGCCCAGCGCCATTGACCCAGCGAATGCCGGTATAGCCAACCGCCACATGGGGCTGGCTTTCCAGCGTAAGCAACAGGCGCGACAGGTGGCCCGGGTTGAAAAAATCGTCGGCGGAAAGGAACGTGAAGTACCGCCCCTGTGCGATACGCAAACCATTGCGCCAGTTGTAGCCTGGGCCGAAATTGTATCGGTTACGGATGTAACGCACGCTCGGGTTGCCCGCGAATGCCGCCATTACCTCGGTGGTGTCGTCCGTGGACGCATTGTCCAACACCAGGATCTCGATATCGTCCACGCCCTGGTCGAGTACCGACTGGACACACTGGCCAAGGTAACGCCCGTGGTTGTAGGTCGGGATCACGACACTCAGCAGGGGCTCGATGTGCCGTACCGCAGCGGCATCATCAGCGATTGCGGTGGTTACCTTGTACAGCCAGTAGTCTGCCGAACAATGGTAGTTCCTGGAGTAGTCGCGATCTTCCGTATCTCGGGTGATTGGCCACGCTTGCGAGTCGGATGCGTCAGCATCGGGAAGTTTCAGGTAATCCAGGCAGACCAGCGAAGTACTGGGCTGGCCTTCCTTTGCCGGGACAAGGATTTTGCTGAAGGCGGCTTCTTCTTGCAGCGCCTCCCGTTGCTCGGCATTACCTAATAGCAGATATCGCTGTGCTTTTGACGGCAACTCGCACACCGCCTGGGCCTGACGAGGGTGGGCAATCAGAAGCACGCCATCGGCCTCTCCTGCGGCATCGGTAGCCCGCTCGAACAACAGCCCGTTGCTCAAGCCATACACCGTCAGGGGCTGCAGCGGCAATTTGCGCTGCAAGCCTTCCCAGTCCGCATCGGACAGCAGGAATGCCTGCTGATCTTCCAGGCAAAACCCGGCTACCCGTACTCGCCAAGGTTGCCCGGCACAACGCCCACCTGCGATCAAAGCCCAATTCGTCATGCTGTCACTTCCCAAAAATGGTTGCTCGCTTGCGTCAAGCGACACGGCGCCTGTCGGCACGTAGCCTGTATGTCGTGAATCACGCAGATGCCGTCAGGTCCTTCCAGGACACGACGCGTGTCGCTGCCCTGAGGTGCTGATGGATAAGCGCTTCAATGTAATGTTCATGATCCCGCTCGGAACTGATGACCACGACATCGCCCTCTTCCACGTGCTCACTCATCCAGGCCAAGGGCTGAATGGGTACGCCCAGCATTTCTCTGCCCTGGCGATTGATGTTGGAATCGATACAGGCAACGACCTGATCGCCGTTTTTCTCGGCTTCAAGAATCAGCAGCGCGGCGATGAAGGCACTACCGAAGATGATGATCCTGCGCCCCTCCAGGCCGGCCAGGATGCTCGAGCGTGGCGTTGCGGTGACTTTGCGCGCCCAGCTCAGAAGTTTCTCGGTAGCGCTGGCATGCCCGGAGGCCGACAGCGTGTTCAGTTGGCACGCCGGTTCGCCCAGCGACAGAAGCTGGGCCAGCAGAAACACAGGCAGGCCCGCCAGAAAGGCGTCGGGGGCCAATGCCATGTTGCGCTGCAGGCCGTCGGCCGTTTTACCAATCTTCTTCAAAATGCCGTTGTTGATCGCCCTCGCGGGCTGGGTCGTAATGGCTTCCTGAATAAAGAAGCGCGCCGTGAAGGCATCGAAATGCAGGGTTTCTGCCTCCAGCCCGGGAACGCCCTTGGCGATGTGCTTCAGGTCTCGATAGAGGGCGACCCCAGGCAGCGACAGGCTCGCCGCATGGGAGAACTGCTGGGTATGCACCCGACGGCGCAGCAAGGGCTGGTCAAGGTAGCCGATGGCATGCCGGCGATTGATGCGCGCCGGCATCAGCACGTCCTCGATGCCCGCCGTCTCCAGGGTTTTCTTGCGCGCAGCCGCCTCGCCGAGGCACGCGTGTACCGCATACAACTTGGGCAGTACGGCGCGCTCCAGCATCACACCGCTGGGCATCGGCCATAGCCGCTCCTTGAGGAAACTGCTGATGTATTCCCCGGGCGCGAAAATTCGCTCCGCGTCAGGCACGGTGCTGCCCCCGACCAGCGCATGGCCATCCTGATCAATGTCGCTGACGCGCGTCCACACCAGCCGCACCTCGGGGTGGCCATCCATGAAGCGCATCTGCCGTTCCAGCATGTCTTGCTCCATGACGTCGTCGTCATGGGTGACGATCACCCGTCGCCCCAGGGCGAGGTGATAAGCCGAACGGCAGTTGAACTCCACGGTGGAAACATTGCGCGAGTTCCTGACGTAACGAATTCGCGGGTCCTGCAGGCCCAGAATGAACTGCGCCGTCCCGTCACTGCTGCCATTGTCGAGAACCAGCAGCTCGAAATCCTCGAAGCTCTGGCCGAGCACGGCAGCGAGGGACTGCTTGAGGTAGTCCAGTCGGTTGTAAGTCAGCAGAGCAACGGTCAGCGGCGGAATGGCTGGGTTCATGGCATGGACCGCAGCAGGTCGGCGATCTGACGGTGCTGCTGCTCGTGCACAAAGACGAAGTTGGTTTCCTGGGTTTGCTCGTCAATGCCCGGGCAGGGGTGCAGCCCCTCTTTGCTCAGGGTAAAGGCCTGATAGCCGATACGACCAAGCCGCTCCACCACCTCGTTGGGGTGGTAGTCGAACTGCCTGGCCCACTTCCTCAACAGCTCGATCAGAATCACCGGCTTATGGCGAGCGAGCATCGCCTCGCCGCCCTGGATCACCATCAACTCCGCACCCTCTACATCGCACTTGATGATCTGCGGCGCCAGCTCATGCTGCGCGCAGAAGCTATCCAGCGTCGTGGCCGGGCAGGACACCTTCTGCAGGCTTTCCTGGCTGCCCGGTTGCCCGGCCAGCACCTGGGAAGTGGCGCCGGAACAGTTGGGCGTGTAGAGAAACTCCAGCGTCGCCTGCTGGTTCGAAAAGGCCAGCCGGTGCGCCTCTATGTTGAACAAGCCGTTGTGGCGGATGTTGCGCTCTAGAATCTCATGGGTATGCGGAATCGGTTCGAAGGCGTGAATCCGCGCCGAGGGGCAGTGCCGTGCCAGCGCCAGGGCATACCAGCCGCAATTGGCGCCGATGTCTAGAACCACCCCGTTTTCCGGGGTGATGGCTTTGAGGAACTCGGTTTCCAGTGTTTCATAGGCACGGAAGTTCATCAGGGTGCAGGGCACCAGGTGCTGGTCCTGGGGGTCGAGAAACAACTCGATCTGCTGCGAGCGGGAACGCACGAAGACGCCCTCCGGCAGGATACGCAGAGACTCCACGTCGGTACCGGCGAGGAACTCGGGGTACTCGAACAGGCTGGCGTGCCGTACGTGGATGGCCTCGATGTAATCCTGCTTGGCAGATTCCCCGGCCTCGTAGGCCGCACGGATGTGGTTAAGCGTGTTCATCGGCATTACCTGGCTCCGGTGGCGAGGCTGAGGATTCTGCCGCGCCAGTCATGTTGCTGGATCAGTGTGTCGCGGATCTCTGCAGCGTAAGTGGTACTGGCAATGAACACAGTGGCCCCCTGGTGCTGCGCCAGCTCATCGGGGCCGGTAATGGTCACACCGAGCAGGGGTTTGCCCTGAAGGTTCCTGTTCCGGTCGACGATGCCGCAGATATTGGCCTTGCCCAGCCGGGTATCGCAGAGCAACCGGCTGGTAAGCGCGCCAGCGCCCCAGATCAGCACCGGCTCGGCACTGGCCTCCAGTTGCTCGGCCAGCGCTTCCACCGGGCGCAATACCTGCCGCGACAGCTCGACATAACTGAGCAGGCTGGCAGCCGCCACAGCATCAAGCGTGAAACGCTTCGCTGCCTTGGTCGTCTTGCGGTACATGGCCAGCAGGTAATGGTTGTCGTAGAAATCGTTGTGCTGGGAGATGACCGTCACTTTCTCGAAGCCGCTGGCAGCCAGCAGGTTGTCCAGGCTGACGGCACTGAAGAAGTTGATGTGCTCCAGCGCAAACTCGAGGAAGGGCTCAGCCGGCGGCGTCTTGCCGAAGGCCTCGGCATCGGGAACCGCGATGAACAGATAACCATCGTCCGCCAGCAGCGCCGCAATCTTGGCCATGCTGTTGCGCAGGTCGGCAATATGCTCCAGCACGCCGCAAAGGCTGATCAACTGGAAGCGCTCTTCAGTGACGAAAGCATCCACGGTCGCGCTTCTGATCTCCACCCCGTAGATTTCGTGCGCCAGCTTGGCTGCAGCCGGGCTGGGCTCCATACCGAGCAAGCGCTGGAAGCCTGCCTGTTTGAAATGTGCAAGGAAATGCCCCATGCCCGAACCGATATCGAGAATGCGAGCATCGCTTGCCAGGTCTGCATGTTGCTGGACGAAGTGGAAGAAATCCCCGTGAATACGCGCCAACCCGGGCGGCAGGTCGGTATGCAGGTGATGCTCGACGTTCTGATAGAACTGATCGAGCGCCGACTGATCCGGAATGTCGCTGGCGTAGGCAAAACCGCAGGTGCGACAGGCCACCACATCGTAATGCACGGCCTGGGGAAGCCCCGGGAACAGAAAATGCTGACGGTGCAGTTGCTCTAGATGGCTTCCGCTACAAATTTCACACGCTCTCATATCGCCTACCCTGAACTTTACGAACGGCCTTGCCAAAACCGAAAGACGCAACAATAACTGGCCAAATAAAGCGGTCTTAACCCGCCTGTGTATTGAGACGAGAACGGTACCAACGTTGGGAAATATCACTGATCTGGGCAAGCTTCACAAAGGTCTCGTCCGGAATCCCGGCGCAAATAGCAAGTTGCTGCTCCAGGTTGAACATTTCTTCGGGTGAGTAACGCGGGACGCGCTCCTCGCTGGCCACCTGCACGTCAGGCTCAGGTTCCCAACTATCAATAATCGAACCCGCTGCATCGATATTGCCGTCGAGCCCAAGCGTGCGCAGCGTCTGAACGAATCGCGCATAGGCATCTTGATACTGCGAAAGCGTCGCGGTGTAGTCACAGCGTGACAAGAAGAAGTTGATATCCATTGACGCGGGTAGCTCATGCTCCGCCACAAACGGCAGTGAGAAGAACTCGCACATTTCCCGCACCCTCGAATCGTGCGCAATGAACACGGCAGGCTTCCCGGCATGCAGCGCCGGCGTCAAACCATGCATGCGGGCACCGAACACAAAATCCATCGAGCCGAGGAATGCCTTCCACAGGCTATAGTTTGTAAAGTAGCGAACGCGCTTTTGTTTCAACAAGGCCAGCACAGGCGCCAAGTCTTTATAGAAACGCCGCGCCGCATGGATATCAGCCGCGCTGACCTTCCCGGGGTAATAGAGCGCCTGCGCAAGCAGGCCAAAGACCTGCTCGACATAGTAATAATCGTGCTGACTGGCCAGGCGCAGAACGTCGTCGATGCGGCTATGACGATTGCCCTGATAGTTCGAGTAGCACACCGCAACCTTTTCAGGGTTGTGCGGCACCTCCAGCAAGGACGTACGCAGCGAAGGGCCATTCAGGTAGAGGGACGGGCAGCCTAAAGGAACGGCATTCTTGATCCCGAGGCTATTCAGCACGTCCGCTGAATAATAACCGCGCGTCCCCACCACCGGTGACCGATCGGCAATCACACTCAGGTAGCGAACCACGGCAGGAGAAAGCTGCTTGTGGAAGCCGGGCTGATAATCGTACTCCCTGGCTTGAATGGATTCACCAAGACTGAAAAAAGGAATTTTCAGTTTCTCGATAAAGTCCGTGACGTACGCGTAAGGGTAACCATCCTGGTCATACGGAGGCGGCGCAATTCTGCAAGGAATGAAAAATATCACCTTGGAAAATCGTTCATTGACCTCTTCTGCGGTCATCCGAAAATTCCACGCCTCAACATGACGCCCCGAGGTCAACATGGCGCCGGCATGAGCGTAAACAATATCCCCAATATTGATGAATTGAGAATGATATTGGTAGTTGGCCCCGGTCTTTCTAATGCCCTCAGGCGGAGGGAGGTAACCAATGAGTGTCGGACGCGAATCGGGAGCGGTCATGTATGGGCCTGCAAGAGTCGGGACAAACCCACATCCAAAGGTGTGAGTGGCGCCCACCCTAAAGCGCGAATTTTGTCGATATTGAAATGCCCGGCGTTTCTCACGGCAGGTGCAGGGCCACTGCGCGCCTGCGGCCTGACCGTGAGCTGCCCTGCCTTACCGGCTGAGGCAATCAACTTTTCGGCCAATTCCAGGATGCTGGTTTCCTGCGTTTCACCGACGTTGTAGGCATGGCCCGCTTCGCCCCGGAACAGGATGTGGAACAGCCCGAGCACGGTATCGGAGACATAGCAGAACGGACGCGAGGCGCTTCCATCGGAATCCAGCTGGATATCCCGGTTGTGAAGGACATCGGCAAGCAGATCGGAGATCGCCCGGCCATCGTCCAGCCGCATACCCGGCCCATAGCAATGGGAAATCCGCGCAATCCTGGCATCCACACCGTATTGGGTGTGGTAGGCCTGGCACAGCGTTTCGGCCAAGCGCTTGCTCTCGCCGTAGCAGGCCCGTGGAGCCAACGGGTCTTCCCGGCCAAAATCACCTTCCGCGATCGCATCGGTTTGAAAAGGGTTGTCGCCGTACACCGCACCACTGCTGAGAAACAGAAAACGTGCCTGCTTGTCCCGGGCCAGCTCAAGCAGTGCCCGGGTGCCATCGGTATTGGCACGGATCGTATCGACCGGCCGTTGCAGATAGTCCTTGGGGCTGGCAGGGCTGGCGGCATGGACGATGAAATCCAGCGGTGCAGCAAGGCCGCAGGGCTGGGTGACATCCTGGATCAGAGGCGTCACTTCGCCTGGAATATCCAGCCAGGGCATGCGCTGACGCAGTTTTGCCAGGTCCCGCGCCAGTGCGTACACGTGCACCTTCGCCTGAGGCTGACGCCGATTGAGCCAGACGAGGGCTTCGACGACATGCCCACCAATGAAGCCCGAGGCGCCAGTGACCAGAATATGACGGCCGTGCAGGGCTTCCCAGGGCAGCAGGGCTGCGAGCATCCCGCTCAAGTCCGCAGCGAGAACGGGATCAGGCGTTTTCATAGATGCTATCCAGGCCAATGATGCGCTGCGCTGCAATCCCAAGGTCGAGCAGGTGCTGACGGATGTCCATGGCGAAGCGAATGGAGCAGATGAGGATGGGCAACTCCGCGTGCACTTGCGAATCGTAGGCACACACCACGTGTTTACCCAGGCGCTGCCCCCATTTGGTTTCTGATGAGTCCAGCAGGGCGTGGATATCCAGCGACTCGGCAATCGGTGCCAGATAATTGAGGTAGTCGCCGCCAATGCCGTACACCAGGAACGGGCCGCCGGTTTGCTCACGAAAACGCTGCAGCAGACGCTGCTCGCGTTGCGCTGCCGTAGGCTGCAGGCGGGCGACGAGGCGCACCGAGTCCGAGTAGACCGGCGATTCGTAATGCCCCACGGACAACGCTTCGCAGGTAAAGCCGCAACGTGCGAGCAGCAGGGCCAGCGACGCCGGGGTGAACTGGTGCAGGTGCTCGGGATTGCGATCACTGGCCAGCAGCGGATGCCCGGCCTGGTTCGGCACCTCGATCAGCACACGCCCGTCCGCACTCAGAAGGCTCGCCCAGGCCGCAAGCTCCTGCTCGGGTCGAGCAATATGCTCCAGCACATGGAAGGACACGATCAACTGGTACGGCGTTGCCTCAATCTCGCTGGCTGGCGTGTGGAATACGCGGTCAAGTTTCTGCGTCGCCAGCACCCTGTCCTGCGACAACTCCACACCCTCATAGGTGACGGCAAAGCGCGCCTTGATCTCGCGCCCGAGTTCACCTTCCGCACAGCCGACTTCGAGCACGCGTTCCTTGCCTGTCTTCAGCAAGTCGGATACCGCGGCGACACGTTCACGCATCTTGCGCTTGAACCAAGGCGTGTTCAGATCGTTACGAGCGACCAGCGTTTCATAGTAGCCCGCCTCGTCCATCGGCATCCGCCAACGATGTCCACACAGCCGGCAAGCGGTATATTGCGGGCGGGGCAATACGCGCTCGACCGTTGCGCAGCAGGGGCATGTGTTGGCTGTAGCGGCTGTGTTCATGCGCGCACCAGGCGTTCCAGCAACTGTTGCGGCGAAGGCAATGGCTGCTCATGACTGGCAAATTGACCATAGCCCCAAGCGACTGGCCAGAACTCGACACCATTGGCCGCCGCTGCACGACCGTCTGCGACGGTATCGCCAATGTAAAGGGCCGATTGCGCGGCAATGCCGCCATCCCCCAGCAAGGCAGCGATCATGCCGGCCTTGTCCGTGTAGCGATCAGGGTAGGAGTCACTGGCATACACGTCGCTGAACAGCCCTTGCCAACCCAATGCCGCAATGATGCGCTGGGTCGGCAGCAGACGTTTGTTGGTCGCGATGGACAGACTGAAGCCTTGCTCGCGCAGCTGCTCCAAGATCGCCTGGCAACCCGCATAGGCCGGTGTTTCCAGGCAGGCTTCGGAATCGTAAATGTCCTTGAACGAGGCGCTCAGGGCATCCAGCAATGCTGCGTCGTCACTGCCGCTCAGTGTCGCCAGCGTCTGGCGCAAGGGCGGCCCGATCAGGCTGGCATCGATGGGGCGCATGGCCTGCAGCCCGTGCGCCTTCAGCACACGGGTAAAGCAGACAAGAATGGCCGGCGCCGAGTCCACCAAGGTGCCGTCAAAGTCGAACAGGACGTGGCGTTTCATCAATTGACCTGCTGCCGAACCTGGCGCGATACCGGGGCGATGTTGCCAGCCATTTCTTCCTCCAATACCGCCAGCGGCAGCAAGGGGCTCATGTCTTCCAGCGGCATCGAGGTCATCGAGCCATCCGCCTGCGGAATTGCCGCAACCTTCGGGCTCAACGCCTCATCCTTCATCAACACCACTTCCACGATCATCGGACGCGGCATTTGCACGGCCTCGGCCAGGCCCTGCTCCAGCTCGGCGGCATCGCTGATGCGCTTGAACGGCAAGTGGTAGGCACGTGCCAGTTCTTCCAGGTCCGGCATCCACAAGCCCGCCTCGGGGCCGGTGCCGACATAGCGGCTTTCGAAGTAGTTACGCTGGGTGTTGCGAATCGAGGCATAACCGCCGTTGTTCATCACCACCAGGCAGATCGGCAGGTTGAACCCGCGCAGCGTGGCCAGCTCCTGAATATTCAGTTGCAGGCTGCCATCGCTCTCCACCGCCACCATCGGCTTGCTGCCGTTGGCGAAGCACGCACCAATCGCAGCGGGCAGGCCGTAACCCATGGCGCCCAGGCCAGAGGTCAGGAATACACGCTGGCCTGGGCGATTGCGGAACACGGTGTAGAAGACCTCGACCGCCAACCCCGAGCTGCCGGTGCTGACCAGGGTATTTTCCGGCACGGCGTTGGAAAGCGCGTCTGCAAACTGGAAGTGGCTGATTGGCCCGCTGGCCGCGAAAGGCTTGCCGTCGTTGACGCCATAGCGTGACTTCCAGTCGCGGCAACGTGCCAACCATTGCGGGCGGTTGAACGAGGCACCTTTCAGCGAAGCGGCCAGTGTTTCGATGAAGCTGGCGGCATCGCGGGTAACGGCGACATCGATGTCCATGTCGAGCTTGGCGATCTCGTTGGCATCCACATCCACGACGATCTTGCGTGCGTTGCGCGCAAAGTCGCGCGGCGCATAGGCGGTGATGATGTTGTCCAGACGACAGCCGATGGTGATCAGCAGATCGGCATTCTGTATTGCGAAGTTCGGTGCACGCAGCGCTACCACGCCTGGGCGACCGACATACAGCGGGTGCTCGTGAGGCAGCAGGTCCATTGCATTCCAGGTCGTCACCAGCGGCACGCCCATGCTTTCGATCAAATCACGGAAGGCTGCAGCCGCACCGCTCAAGCGAACGCCATGGCCGGCGAGGATCAGCGGCCGCTGGGCACCGTCAAGCAAGCTGCGGATCTGCTCCAGCGTTGCCGCGTCCAGCGCTGCAACGGGTGCTGTGGCCTCGTCCCAGCCCACCAGGCTGTCGGCATCGATCGGCGCGCCCTGCACGTCCAGCGGTACGTCGATCCATACCGGGCCGGCACGGCCATCTCGCGCTACAAAGACAGCGCGCTCCAACTCGCGGCGAATATCTTCTGGCTGCTGGACGGTCACCGCATACTTGGTGATCGGCTCGACCACGCTGACGATATCCACTTCCTGCACGCCCTTCTGCCGAAGTGGCGCGCCACGCAGCAGGTCGGCACGCTTGACCTGGCCGGAGACGACCAGCAACGGCACCGACTCGATCCAGGCACCGGCAACGGCAGTCACCGCATTGGTCGCTCCCGGGCCAGTGGTGACCATCGCCACACCGATGTTCTCGTTGATCCGGCAGTAGGCTTCGGCGGCAATCGCGGCGGCCTGTTCATGGTGGCAGGCCACCACATCCAGGTTGGGGTGCTTGCCGACCGCGTCGTTGAGGTGCATGGCACCTCCGCCTGGCAACAGGAAGACGTGCTTCACACCCAGATCGGCAATGAAGTCAGCAATGTAGTCTGCAACACGATAGGGGCTTGGCACGTCAGTCCATCCAATAGCTCAAGAGGGTTTTACGGTCGCGATTGGCATTGATCGCTTCGTCGGTATAGAACGAATCATTGCTGAAATGCGTGGAGGACAGCTCTTCGATAATGGCCCCACTCTCGCTGTGGAAGGCATGGCGAACACCCGGCTCGACGGTGACCACATCCCCCGGACGGCAGACCCGCTTGACACCGTCCAGCTGCAGCGTCAGCTCGCCATGCAGGACGTGGAAGGTTTCTTCCTTGCGCTTGTGGTATTGCTCAGGGTGCTGTTGGCCTGGCAGCAGCATCAGCAGTTTCTTGCAGTAACCGCGATTGACCACCGTGAGCATGGTCAAACCGATTTCGTCGAACTGCTCCAGGCCATAGTGGTGGGAGATCTCCAGGTCGACCCGCCCCGGCACCACTACATGGCTGCCGCTCAACTGTGCGCGCACTTGCTGGACAATCGCCCAGACCTTGTCACGCACATCGCGCCGTGTGCTGTTCTGCGTGCTCAGCGCACCATGCTCAGGGATATCCGCCAGGGCAGTGAAGGTGGCGTACTTCGACCAGTCGTTGGCAGTGACCTGCCCGTCTTGCGGCGGGAAGGCAAAATACACGTCGTCTGCCTGCACCACCTCACCCGCGGCAATGGGCCTGCGCGCAAACACACCACGACGCAGGGAGCGCAGGCTGTCGCGTTCACGCTCGTTCACCGGCAGACGCTGCTCGCCTTCACCACACAGCAACAAGGCATATTGCGCCGCTTCCAGCCAGCGCCGAACCTGCTCAGGGCTTGCCGAGTAGGCGTTGATGGGGAATTGCTCGGTGGGCAAGCCGACGTGTTTCTCGAAAATACGCGCGCCCTTGGCCAGCGCGATCTTGACGATATCGGTGTTGTCCGGGTTTTCATGGGTGGAAAAGCCCACGCGCACGTCAGGGTAGCGCCGGCGCAGAAAATCCACCTGCGACAGGTGCATGTTGGCATCCGGGGTCGGGTACTCCCCTACGCAATGCAGAATGGCGAAACTCTTTTCCCGGTGGGCCAGGAAGCTGACCAGACGATCGAGCTCATCCAGGGTCGAACCGGCCGTGGAGACGATCAGCGGCTGCTGAGTCTGTACCACGCGTTCCAGCAACGGCCAGTCGCTCATCGAGCAACTGGCGATCTTGATCGCATCCAGCCCCTGCGCTTCGATCACGCCTACCGATGCCTCATCGAACGGCGTGGACAGGCAAAGGAAGCCGTTGGCACGGATTTCCGCCACCAGGGTATCGAACTGCTCACGGGACAAACGTGTCTCGCCGAAACGCTTGATGTACTTCACATCGTCACGGCCGCGCATCGCCGGGTGAATGAAGGTATCCAGGTCACGGTATTGCAGCTTGAAGGCAAAGCGAAACGGGAACGCCTTGCACACCTCGGCAAATGCGCGAATCAGCGCCACGCCATGCGCCACATCGCCCATGTGGTTGTTGGCCATTTCGAGGATGAACAGCGGTTTGTCGAACAACGTACCGGTGTTGGCGGAAGAGGCAGTGCTCATCAGTGGGTTCCTCGATTGAGCCAGGTTTCGATGTGACTGGCCGCATGTTCCAGATGGTCATCGCTCAAGCCCGGCCAGAGGCCGATCCAGAACGTGTCGTTCATGATCTTGTCGGTGACCGGCAGTTCGCCGGAAACCCGGTAGTTCAGCCCCTGCATGTAAGGCTGGCGCGTCAGGTTGCCGGCGAACAGCAGGCGGGTACCCACGCCCTGTTCATCCAGGTAACGCAACAGCTCGAGGCGCTTCACGCCGCTGCCGTCGCGCAGGGTAATCGGGAAGCCGAACCAGGAGGGGTCACTGTCGCGGGTGGCCTGCGGCAGGATCAGTTGGTCTGCACAGCTGGCCAGACGCTCGCTGAGCCAGCCGAAGTTGCGTTTACGCGCAGCGACGAAATCATCGACCCGGTCCATCTGCGCCAGCGCGCAGGCGGCCTGCATGTCGGTGATCTTCAGGTTGTAGCCCAGGTGCGAGTAGGTGTACTTGTGGTCGTAGCCTTGCGGCAGGCCACCCAGTTTCCAGCAGAAACGCTTGCTGCAGGTGTTGTCTTCGCCGGGCGCACAGTAGCAATCGCGGCCCCAGTCGCGGTACGACTCGATGATGCGCTTGAGCAACGGCGAGTCGGTGAACACTGCCCCGCCCTCGCCCATGGTGATGTGGTGCGCCGGGTAGAAGCTGAGCGTGCCGATATCGCCGAAGGTGCCGACCATGCGCCCCTGGTAGGTGGAGCCCAGGGCATCGCAGCAGTCTTCGATCAGCCACAGGCCGTACTTGTCGCACAGGGCGCGGATCACGCCCAGGTCGAAAGGGTTGCCCAGGGTATGGGCGAGCATGATGGCCTTGGTCTTCGGGCCGATGGCCGCTTCGATCAGCGCCGGGTTGATGTTGTAGGTGCCCATCTCGACATCGACAAACACCGGTACCGCGCCAAACTGCAGGATCGGGTTGACGGTGGTCGGGAAACCGGCGGCAACGCCGATCACTTCGTCGCCGGGCTTGATCGCGCGGTCGCCGAGACGTGGCGAGGTCAGCGCGGAAAACGCCAGCAGGTTGGCCGACGAACCCGAGTTGGTGGTGAGTACGCAGCGACGGCCCAGGTACTTGGCCAGGCGCTTCTCGAACGCTTCGTTGAAGCGCCCGGTGGTCAGCCAGCCATCCAGCACGGCCTCGGTCATCGCCTGCAGTTCGCCCGCGCCGATCACCTTGCCGGCAGGCGGAACGCTGCTCTGCCCCGCCACGAAGGGTTTCGGCGCCATCTGCAGATCGGCATAGCGCCCGACCAGTTCGGCAATCTGTTGGCGCAACTGCTGCGCCGTACTGTCACTCATGGGATCCGCCTTGGTGAACCGCGATCTGCTCGCGGGTAACGATGTTCATATCACGCCCTGCGCGCCAGGCCAGATGCCAGTCCAGGGTCTGTTTCAGGGTGTCATCCAGCGACCAGCGGGGCGACCAGCCAAGCATCTGCCGCGCCTTGCTGGAGTCCAGCGCCAGCAGGCCGGCTTCGTGCGGCTGGGCATCGCCGGCAACCGACCAGCGCGCCTCGCCTGGCCAACGTTCGGCAAGGCGCCGGACGATCTCGCCGACGCTGGCCAGCCCTGCGCTGTCAGGGCCGAAGTTCCAGGCTGCGGCGTATCGCTCGGCATCGGTCAGCAAGCCCTGCGCCAGCTGCAGATAGCCCATCAGCGGGTCGAGTACGTGCTGCCAGGGGCGCGTCGCATCGGGATAACGCAAGATCACCTCTTGGCCATCCTCCCAGGCACGCAAGATATCCGGCAGCAAGCGCTCGGCAGACCAGTCCCCGCCCCCTAGCACATTGCCAGCGCGCGCCGTAGCCAGGGCCACGCCGGTGGTACGCAAGAACGAATCGCGGTAGCTCGCGCACAGCAGTTCGACACAGGCCTTGCTGCTGCTATAGGGGTCGAAGCCGCCTAGGGCGTCCTGTTCCCGGTAGGGCCAGGGCCATTCGCGGTTGTCGTAGCATTTGTCGGTGGTCACCACCAGCACCGCGCGTACCGAAGGCGTGGCACGCACGGCCTCCAGCAGGTTGAGCGTGCCCATGACGTTGGTTGCGTAGGTGTCGCCTGGCGCACGATAGGATTCGCGCACCAGCGGCTGAGCCGCCAGATGCAGCACCACCTCCGGCTGGAAATCCTTCAAGGCACGAGCCAGGGCCGAAGCATCACGGATATCGGCGAAATCGCCGGCTATCTGCTGCTGCAGCTGCGCGGCCTGCCACAACGATGGCGTGGTCGCGGCAGGCAAGGCAAAGCCGCGCAGTTCGGCGCCAAGCTGGCGCAGCCAGACGGCCAGCCAGCCGCCCTTGAAGCCGGTATGCCCGGTCAGCAGGACTCGGCGCCCAGCCCAGAATGCCGGGTTCAGCGCCATAGCTGCCATGCTGCTTCGCCGTTTTTCCAGTGTTCTTCAAGCAGCATGCGATCACGCAGGGTGTCCATCGGCTGCCAGAAGCCACGGTGCAGGTGGCTCATCAGCTGCTCCTCCTTGGCCAGACGACGCAGCGGCTCGTATTCCCAGGTGGTGTCGTCACCTTCGATGTAATCGAGCACGGCCGGCTCCAGCACGAAGAAGCCGCCATTGATCCAGCCGCCGTCGCCCAAGGGTTTTTCCTGGAAGCCACGTACCTGCTCGCCCTGCACATCCAGCGCGCCATAACGCCCCGGCGGCTGCACGGCGGTAACCGTGGCCAGCCTGCCGTGCTGCCGGTGGAAGTCGATCAGTTGGGGGATATCGACGTCGGACACACCATCGCCGTAAGTCAGGCAAAAGGTTTCATCGCCAACATAGTCGCGGACACGCTTCAGGCGGCCCCCGGTGGCGGTGTTTTCCCCGGTATCCACCAGCGTCACCCGCCAAGGTTCGGCGTGGCGGTTATGGATATCCATGCGGTTTTCCGCCATGTCGAAGGTGACGTCCGACATGTGCAGGAAGTAGTTGGCGAAGTACTCCTTGATCACATAGCCCTTGTAGCCCAGGCAAATGACGAAGTCGTTGATACCGTAGTGCGAGTAGATCTTCATGATGTGCCAGATGATCGGCTTGCCGCCTATCTCGATCATCGGCTTTGGGCGCAGGTGGGATTCTTCGCTGATGCGTGTGCCCAGCCCACCGGCCAGAATGACTGCTTTCATTATGCTGTTTGTCCGCATTGGTCGGAGGGGTGACAAAAAACTGACCCCTGGCCCTTTATGCTATGCAAAGCAAAACGCATGCCTGCTTTATGCTGGCATTCGCTGCGGAATCGGTTTTATAGGCGAAGGGAATCGAGGCAGGGCTTGGGATGTGTGACAGGGAGGAAATCGAGCGTCGCATGGGCGGCGCTCAACTAATGGGCGACAAAAAAACCGAGGCGAAAACCCCGGCCCAGGCGTCAATCCTCCGCCTGGTCCTCGCCGCCCTGGCGGCTCATGCCGTACTTGCGCATCTTCTCCACCAGCGTAGTACGGCGAATGCGCAAACGTTCAGCCGCGCGCGCAACGATACCGTTGGCGTCGTCCAACGCCTGTTGAATCAGGCCCTGTTCCAGGCTACCGAGGTAGTCTTTCAGGTCCAGCCCTTCAGGCGGCAGCATCGCAGGGTTGCTGAAGTTCGGCGCGTGGCCATTGATTGCCACGCGCTCTTCCAGGTCACTGCGCAGGCTGTCGACCATCTGCTCGTCTTCGTCATCGACGTAGCGGAATTTTTTCGGCAGCTCGGACACGCCAATCACCCCGTACGGGTGCATGATCGCCATGCGCTCGACCAGGTTGGCCAGCTCGCGCACATTGCCGGGCCAGCCGTGGCGGCACAGCGACATGATCGAAGCCGAATTGAAGCGGATCGAGCCGCGCTTTTCGTGCTCCATGCGCGAAATCAGCTCGTTCATCAGCAACGGGATGTCTTCTACCCGCTCACGCAGCGGCGCCATCTCGATGGGGAACACGTTCAACCGGTAGTACAGGTCTTCGCGGAAGGTGCCGTCCTCGATCATGCTCTCGAGGTTCTTGTGCGTCGCAGCGATGATGCGTACGTCGATACTTTGGGTCTTGTTGCTACCCACGCGCTCGAACGTACGCTCCTGCAGCACACGCAGCAGCTTGACTTGCATCGGCAACGGCATGTCGCCAATTTCGTCGAGGAACAGGGTACCGCCGTTGGCCAGTTCGAAACGCCCGGCACGGCTGGTGATCGCCCCGGTAAAGGCGCCCTTCTCGTGGCCGAACAGTTCGCTTTCGAGCAGCTCGGCCGGGATCGCGCCGCAGTTGACCGGCACGAACGGCGCTTCGCGGCGCTTGGAGTGGTAGTGCAGGTTGCGCGCCACCACTTCCTTGCCGGTGCCGGACTCACCCAGAATCAGCACGCTGGCGTCGGTATCGGCCACTTGCTGCATCATCTGCCGCACGTGTTGGATGGCACGGCTGGTGCCGACCAGGCTGCGGAACAGGTTGGGTTCGCGCTGGCGGCCACGCTCGCGGGCCTGGTCGTACATCTCGCGATAGACCTGAGCACGGTGCAGCGAATCCAGCAGCTGGCTGTAGCTTGGTGGCATTTCCAGGTTGGACAGTACCCGGCGACGAAGGTCTTCCGGGAGCTCGGCAGAAGAAATTTCACCTAAAAGCAGAACAGGAAGGAACTCATCCCAACCCGCCACTGTCTTAACGAGCCCTAGGAGATTGCCCGGAGCGTTTACAGCGCCGATGAGCACGCACAGCACTTCACGACTCGAGGACAACGTCTCGACCGCCTGTTGCCAGTCCTGGCTTGAGCAAGCGAGGTTTTCTTCGCCGAGAAAGTTCAGCACCACCGCAAGGTCGCGGCGGCGCGCGCTGTCGTCATCGATCAGCAGAATCTTGGTTTCACGCCACATGCAATAGCAACTTCCCTAGTCATATCGGCGCCCTGCAAGGGCATGCTCGACATCATTCCGACTGAATGGTCAGTGTTCGGACGTCTGAAATTCGAAAACAGCCACTAGTAAAGTCAAAAAGGCCCAAACAGTCAAATTTATGGCGCCTTTTATTCAGTTGTGCGCATATTAACTGAACAGATGATAAACCTTCGAAGCATTTTTCGCTTGGTTGATCTGCATCATCTCTTCGGCAATTGCCTGGCGTTCACCGGTTGTCACATCGATCAGGTTGCGGTAGACCCGCAGCACCCCTTCCAACTTTCCGCGCAGCAACACCTGGTCCATCGCGTGGGTTTCCAGTACCTCGTCGATGCACGCGCGGCACGCCACATCCAGCTTGGCAATGGCATCCCAGTCACGTTCACCCAAGGCGCCGATCAGGGCATCACAGGTGTCATCGAGGCGTTGCAGTGCGGTCACGGTAATCTCCTTCCGTCAGCTGGCGGGCTGGGCGTCGGCGATGCCGTCCCAACCGCTTTTCACGGTAATCAGCAGCTGGGCAACTTCGTCGATAATGCCGGCATCGTTGTCGACGTTGGCCTGCATCAAGCGGTTGGTCATATAGACGTAAAGGGCGTCGAGCTTTTCGACGTACTCCGGGTTTTCGCTCTTTTCAGGCAACAACCCATCGCGCAGGCCGATGATGATGTCGATCGCCTTGCCGAGCATCAGCCCCTTTTCCGCGATGTCGCCACGGGCCATTGCACCCTTGGCCTGAGCCATGCGATCAAGGCCACCCTCCATCAGCATCTGCACCAGGCGATGCGGCGTGGCTTCGGAAATCTGGGCATGGGAATTGACCTTCTGGTACTGACGAAGGGCTCTCATGGGATTCATCTTGCGACCTCGTGACGGGCAGGCTAAAGGGGGGTGATATTCCCTGTATCGGGCAAAAGGCGGAAAACTTTACCGGCCGATGACATGAAGCCGGGCGTTACGCCCGGGCTTCACGCACCGCTCACTGATCAATCGTCGCTCGATTTGTTCAGTGCGTTGAGGGTACTCAGCACCGAGTTCTGCTGCTGACGCAACTGAGTGACCAGGGTATCCATGTTGTTGTACTTGTCTTGCAGGCTTTTCTGCAGGGCTTCCATACGAGCATCCAGCGAGTCCTGCTCGCTCTTGAGCTTGGTCAGGCTTTCGCTCAGGGTCTTGGAGCGCTCGGCGAGGGAGCCGGTGGCGGCTTTGGCGAATGGCTCGGTGACCTTCTGCAGGCGCGCCAGCAAACCGTCCTTGCCATTGAAAATACTGGTCAGGTCTGCCGCATTGTTCGAGGCAACCTTGTCCCATTTCTTGTCGTCCAGGCTCAGCGCACCGCCATCCTGGGCCGAGGTGACACCGAAGGCCGCAAGCGATTTCAAGGTGCCATTGCCCGACACCGCATTGAGCTCCTCACGAATGGAGGACATCAACGTGCGCATCGCGGCATCACCGGTCAGCGCGGCAGCGGTCATGGTGCCGTTGGCATTCTTGGTGACCTTGGTTTCTGCGTTCATCACATTGAGCAAGGCGTTGTAGGTATCAATGAAACCCTTGAGGCCCGACTTCAACGTCGCGGAACTGGTACTCAGCGAAAGGATGGTAGCGGTCACTTCGCCACTGGTAGCGTTTTTCGGTGAAGTACCGATCAGCTTGATGTTCAGACCACTGACGGCATCGGTGATGTCATTGGTCTTGGACTTCATGGCAATGCCGTCGAGCGTGTACTCAGCATCCGCCGGTTCATCGACAACGGTATAGCCCGTATCGATGCCTGAATCGCCCAGCAGGGTAATGTCGGAGCCTTCACCCATCTTGGTCGAGGTGATGATCAAACGCGAGCCATTGGCATCCGTCAGCACGTTGGCGCTGAGGCCCGCCACGCCGAACTGGCTGTTGATGTTATCGCGCACCTGCTGCAGTGTTGCGCCGGCAGGAACGCTCAGATCGTAGTTCTTGTCATTCTGACGAATGGTCAAGGTGGTCGGTGTGCTACCGGCATTGACTACCGAGCCCGCGCCGTTCGCATAGACCTTGGTCGAGATTTTCGACGCAGTCGCCAGCTTGTCGACAATCAACTTGAACGAACCGTTGGCAGCACCGGTACCCATGGTGACGGTCGCGACCTTCTCATCCGAAGACTTCAGGCTCAAACCGCCGAAGCTGTTGGTGTCGGTCATGTTGGTCAAGGCGCCGCGGAAGGCATCCAGGGCCGACTGAATCTTGCCGATAGAGGACAACGTGGTGGTTGCCTTCAGCGTTTGGGTATTGATCTGCGCCTGCTTCGGCGCCTTCTGCGCGGCTACCAGGGAATCGACAATCGCCTGGGTATCAATGCCCGAGCCAATACCGCTGACTGTTGTACCTGCCATCATTGCTCTCCTTGTTCAGTAGCTGCCGGATCCTTGGCGGATAAATCCATCAAATAGATAACAGCAACAAAAATCATGCCAGCCTATGCCTGATCATTGAACAGCAGGCTGCCGGCTTCACTGAGGCTTTGTGCAAGCTTCAGCGCTGTTTCCGACGGGAGCTGGCGAATCACTTCACCTGATTGGGTGGCGATCACCTTGACCACAACCTGCCCCGTGGAATCATCAATGGAAAAGTCCAGCTGACGCTGGCTCGACTGGACGAAATCACGAATCTCGCCAACCGCCTTCTCCAGGTCTTCGCGCGAGTGCGGCTGACTGTCGGGGGCAGCAGCAGCCTCCTGCACTTTGGCAGGCACTACCGGGTCCCGGTCAGCGACTGGCGCCTGGGGTAACACAGACGGATACACCTGGCTCAGCTTGACATTCATGTCCATGTTTCGAACTCCTCATGCCAAAAAGGGTGAAAGGGCACGTAAACGCGCCCTTTCACCCTTTACTCAGGCGCCTGAATTACTGAAGCAGTTTCAGGACCGAAGATGGCAGCTGGTTAGCCTGCGACAGGATCGCAGTCGAAGCCTGCTGCAGGGTCTGCTGCTTGGTCAGCTCGGCAGTTTCCGAAGCGAAGTCCACGTCCTGCACGGTGGAGCGGGCAGCGGTGGAGTTCTTCTGGATGTTCTGCAGGTTGTCGACGGTGGTTTGCAGACGGTTCTGGGTAGCACCCAGGCCCGAACGGACGCTGTCGATCGAACCGATGGCCTTGTCGATAACGGCCAGAGCGTTCTGAGCGTTGACGGCGTCGGTAACATCGGTATCAGCGATGGTGGTTTTATCCGAGGACTTGGACGCCGCGCCGAACAGGTCAGTAGCACCCGTACCGGTTGCACCGTCAGCGACCGAGTAACCTTTGGCGGAGTCCAGAGAAATCTGGCCAGTGACAGTCGATTTGTCGTTAAGGGTAGCGGAAAGCGTGGTCAGAGTACCTGGGAAATCACCGCTGCCGTTGCGTGCACCCACCGAGATGGCGTCTGCGCCAGCTTTGGAGGTGAAGGCCAGGTTCTCGCCAGTGTCCGACTTGACCGACAGGCTCTTGGTCGATTCGTCATAGTTGACGCTGATACCCAGCTTGGCGGCGTTGGACTTCAACTGATCAGCCAGGCTTGCGGTGTCCTTAACACCGATGAAGCTGACGGTGCTACCGCCTACAGTCAGGTCGAAGTTGGCTGGAGTAGCTGCAGCGCCACTGGCAACAGCCAGTTTGACTTCGGTGCTGGCAGTAGCAGTCAGGCCACCGATCGAGCCATTGAGTTTGGCAGCGATGTCTTTGGCCGAGGAGCCGGCATCGTAGCTGACGGTTTTGCTCTGACCGTTGCCAGTGACAACCAGGTCGGCTGCGGCAACGCCGCTGGCGGTAGGCGAGATGGTGCCCGACTTGACCTGCTGCGAGCCGATGCTCTTGGCGGAAACGTTGTCCAGGGACAGGTTGATGGTTTCGTTGGCGTTGGCGCCGACCTGGATGGCCTTGGTGCCGTACGAACCGTCCAGCAGCTTCTGGCCACCGAAGGTGGTGGTTTCCGAGATACGGTTCAGCTCAGCGGTCAGCGCCTGGTATTCGTCGTTGTTCGACTTACGGTCGTCGGCGCTCAGGGAGCCAGTAGCCGAGGACAGAGCCAGGGTACGCATTTTTTGCAGGATGTCGGTCGAAGCCTGCATCGCACCTTCAGCGGTCTGGGCGATCGAGATACCGTCGTTGGCGTTCTTCACAGCCTGGCCCAGGCCATTGATCTGGCTGGTCAGACGGTTGGCGATCTGCAGGCCAGCAGCGTCGTCTTTAGCGCTGTTGATACGCAGACCCGAGGACAGACGCTGCATCGAAGTGGTCTGAGCGTTGCTAGCCTTGGTCAGGTTGCCCTGAGTAGTGATCGACGCAATGTTGGTGTTTACAGTTAAAGCCATGACGAAATCCTCGTTGGATGGGTACTGCGGCTTCCGGCCTTGGCAACCGCCGGCTTGGCCTAGAGAACCTTCGTAATAGTTATCGTCGGGTGCGCGGGTTGCTTGAGGGCTTTTTCGAAAAAAAAATACTGGCAAGCGGCCACCCTCGGAAAATCAAGGGCTTAAGGGCATTTTATTGGCGTCAAAAACCTTATGAAATGCGCCAGATAACGGCTTGCAACACCACCACGAGAGCGGTTTTCCTGCAGGCATAAAAAAAGCGCCAGGCGGTGGCCGCCGGGCGCTTTTTTGGGGTCTGCGAGCATTCAGTCGCGATACAGGATGGCCGAACCCCACGACAAGCCCACACCAAAGCCGCTGATCGCCACACGCTTCCAGCTGCCGTCAAGCATGTGCTTCTGCAACAGCAGCGGCACGCTGGAGGACACGGTGTTGCCGGTTTCCAGCATGTCCTTGACGAACTTCTCCGGGTGTTGCTCTTCGAAGCGCCGGGCCACGGCATCGACAATCGCCGCACTGCCCTGGTGAATACAGAAGGCGTCGATATCCGCCGACGTCAGGCCACTGGCATCCAGCAGTTCGTGCAGGTGCGCCGGCACCTTGACCAAGGCAAAGTTGAACACCTGGCGGCCGTTCATGAAGAACTTGCCGTCAGTGACTTTAAGGTGCTCGGCACCGGAGCCGTCAGTACCGAAACGCGCTTGACCCAGGTTCCACACCGCGTTTTCACCCATCCAGGTGGCGGTGGCGGCGTCGCCGAACAGCATGGTGGTGTTGCGGTCTTCCGGGTCGACGATCTTCGAATACGGGTCGGCGGTGATCAGCAAGCCGTTCTTCAGCCCTGCCGCTTCCATGAAGCCTTTGATCGCATACAAGCCATACACATAGCCGGAGCAGCCCAGCGACACGTCGAACGCCGCCACGCGGGTAGACAGGCCAAGTTTGCTCTGGACGATGGCAGCGGTGTGCGGCAGGCCCTCTTCATCACCATTCTGCGTGACCACGATCAGCGCATCGATCGACTGCGGATCAAGGTCAGGGTTGCTGGCGAACAGGGCCTGGGCGGCCTCTACGCACAGGTCGGAGGTTTCCTGCTCTTCGGCCTTGCGCGGCAAGAACGACGCGCCGATCTTGCCGAACATGAACTCTTCGTCCTTGCCGAACTTCGCACCCTGGACATAGTTGTCCAGGCCAGCGGTGGGCACGTAACTCGCGATGCTTTTGATGCCAATCATTCTGGCTTCCCAATGAAAACAGCCAAAGACCACCACTCGATGAATTGAGGGCGCCAAATACCGGAGCGTCACCGCCAAGGGTTGAAAGCAGAGCTCGCCTGCGCACCGGTAACAAAATGCTGCAACAGCTGCTGCATAGAATACAGGGAAGATGAGCGTTTTGACTCATTGGTCACATTGAAATGCTACGAAAGCCGTGCGCCGGGCGTGGAGACTGAGGAATTCGAGGAGTGACCAGGCAGGCACAGATCCCCGTAGGAGCGGCCTTGCGTCGCGAATGGGGCGCGTAGCGGCCCCAGGTTCTGTGGCGCAGCAAAAATCGCCGGGGCCGCTACGCGCCCCATTCCGACCGGTCCGGCGCCCCGGCAAGGCCACACAAGGATTGTGCGAGCCTGTAGGGGCAGCAGCGGATCAGAGCTTGTTGAACAGGCTCAACTGGGAAATGCGCGAGAAAGCCAGCTGCGAGGCTTCGAGCATGGCTTGCTGCAAGGTCAGCGTAATCGCAGCCTGCGACATGTCCGTGTTGCCGATGGCGTTCTGGGTGGTCTTGTTGGCCAGGCCCAGGCTGGTGTTCTCCTGGCGCTGGATCTCCAGTGAGTTGCCACGGGCACCGATCGAACCGCGGGTGACATCGACCTGCTCACGGGCGCTGGCCAGGTTGGCGATGGCCGAAGCCGCAGCATCCTTCAGCGAGTTGGCCTGGCCTGTGCCCGTGACCGGCGTATCCAGCGCAGCGCGCAGCTGGCTGAGGGTTTCCAGTACGTTCTGGTTCTGGTGAGTGTTGGCGGTAACGGCAAACTGGTCACCCGCCTCCGGCGAACCGGAAACCTGGTAGGTCACACCCGCCACCGTCAAGGCTGGCGCCGTGAACGTACCGGTAGCCACAGGCTTGCTGTCAGCCGTCAATGGCTGCGCGTAGAACTCGTAGCTGCCGGGCCCGGTGAACTTGATCACCGCACCGTTACTGGGGAACGTGCTGCGGTAGGCCGCCTCGTCGCTTACGGTGCTGCTGGTGACCTGGGCGCTGGAAGTGTTGCCGGCGCTGCGGGTGGTGTTGAACGAATCCGGCCGCGCCGCCAGGGAAAACTCGCGCCCCGCCACCGAAGCGTCGGCATCGGCGCCCTCTTCCAGCGTGACCGTGATTTCGAACTCGACGCCACGCAAGGCGATGCGGTTGGCGCCTTCGGTGTTGCTGTCGAAGTGACCGTTGGTGGCGGTTTCAGCGGTGATATCGCGGCCAGTGCTGTCGGTGATCACGTACTGGGTCGCACTGGTGAAGGTCAGCTTGTAGGGCTGGCCCGCAGTGAAGTTGTTGTTATAGCTGCTGCTCGAGGTCATCAAGCCTGGCGACACCCCGACCACGCCATCGTCGGTGGCCGGCACCAAGAGCGTCGACTGGGTGCGGCTCTTGTTGCTGGCCGAGTCGAATACGCTGAAGCCGGTATCGTTGGTCGCCAGGTTCAGGGTGTCGGACACCTGCAGGCTCAGCTGGGTCTGGTCACCGTGGTAGCTGTAGGTGCCGTCGGAGTTGCGCACATAGGGTGGCGAAGTGCTCTTGGAGCCGCCGAACATGTAGTCGCCATTGGCATCGCGCGAGTTCAGCAGGCCGAAGATGTTGGCTTCGATCTCTTTGAGCTCGGTGCTGATGGCCACGCGGTCGGAGTCGGTGACCCCAGGCCCACCCGCACGGATCGCCAGTTCACTGGCGCGCTGCATGGCGTCGTTGACGGTGGAGAGCACGCTCTCCTCCTGCAGCAGGGCATTGCTCACCGTATTGATGTTGCCGCCATACTGGTCCAGCAATGCCTGCTGTTGTTGCAGCAGCAGCAGGCGCGCTGCGCCGACCGGGTCATCGGCCGCCGTCTGGATACGGATACCCGAGGTGACCTGGTCGTTGGTCTTGTTCATGCCAGAGAAATTCTTGGAGTAGCTAGTGGCGCTGGACTCGTAGAACTGAGCAGTGGAAATACGCACGAGAGTCTACTCCTTACAAAGCATTGATCAGGGTGCTGAAGGTTTCTTGCGCCGCCTTGATGATCTGCGACGACGCCGTGTAGTAATGCTGGAACTTCACAAGGCTCGCCGCCTCGTCATCGAGGTTGACCCCGGAAACCGCGCTGCGGCTCTCGCTGGCGGACTTGATGACCGCCTCGGTCGCGGTGGTGTCGATGGCAGCCTGACTGGCCTTGGCGCCCACACGCTCGACCAGCGAGGCATAGGCCGAGGTGAAGCTGGTGCCGCCACCAGACCCGGTGTTCACCGTCGACTTGGTCTGCAGGTCGAGCAGTGCCGTGGCATTGCGGTTGTCTGCCTTGCCGTCGGCGTTGAACGACAGGGTAAAGCTGTCATTCGCCGCCGGGCTGCCGCCGATCGTGGTTTCGACACTGAAGGTGCGCGGGTTGCCGCTGCCATCGAGGATTGGATTACCCGCCGCATCGAGCATGGGTACGGCCACGGCCAGTTTGTTGTCCTGGCCAGGCACCACGCTGCCGGTGCCGATCTGAGTGCCCTTGGCATCGAACAGCTTGTAGCCTTGGGAGCCACCGCTGGCGGCGTCGAACACCACGCGTACCGGCATCGAGTTGCGAATCGACTGCTGGATCAACGCGGTATCGGCACCGCCGTAGATGTCCAGCGATTCGCCCAGGGTAGGCTGGGTGATGGTGCCGGTGCCGCTGTTGCCGCTACCCGCTGCGGCGCTGATCGGCCCGGCGAACGCCAACTTGTTGGCATCGGTCAGGGCAGTGGTGATGCTGCCTGCCGCCGCACGGGTGGGGATTACCTTGAAGCTGTCGCCTGCCGCCAGGCCACCGCCTTTCAGCGCCAGGCTGAAGCCATCGATCACCGGTGCCGGGTCGGCATTGAGGTCGAAGCTGCCCATGTCGGTGCCGTCGGAGCGGCGCACGCTGTACTGGTTGGCGCTGGTGAACTTCACCTCGTAGTCGTAGGTGGTCAGCGCGCCACTGTCGGCAATGCTCACATTCAGGTTGCCAGACCCTGCACTGTTGTTCGACGACGCCAGGCTGCGCTGGGCGATGGCGGTAGCGCTGTTGATGCTGGAGAACAGCGAACTGCCGAACTGGCCATTGGCATCCAGGCCCTGGCCCAGCTGACTGTTGATGCTGTCAGCCACTACCAGGGCGACGCGGCCGAGCTCGTTCATCGACGGCGTCAGCACGTCCTGACGGTAGCGCAGCAGGCCGCCGATCGCGCCACCGCTCACCACCGAGGTCACGTCAGAGCTGAACGACTCATAGTTGATACGCAGGCTGGCCTGGCTCTTGTCGGCAACCCCCGGCTGCACCGACAGGGTGTTGGCCTTGTTGCCGGTGACCAGCGACTGGCCGCTGCCCAGGTAGACGTCGTAGTTGCCGTCGCGCTCCTGCACGGTCACGCCGACCAGCTCGTTGAGCTGGCGAACCGCTTCGCTGCGCGCATCCAGCAGGCTGTTGGGGGTATTGCCGGTGGCCGTCGCTGCAGAGATCTGCTTGTTGTACTCGGCGATGTTGGCCGTGAGCTTGTTGACCTGACCCGCCATGGTATCGAGCTGCGAGTTGATCGTTTCGTTCTGCTGGGTGAGCTGGTTGGACACCGCGTTGAAGCGGTTGCTCAAGGTCTGCGCCTGGGTCAGCAGCAACTGCCGCGAAGCAACGTCGCCGGGCTTGGCCGCCGCCGTCTGCAAGGCCGAGAAGAACGCGGTAAGGACCGAACTGATACCGGTGTCGCGGTCAGCCAGCAGCTTGTCGACGCTAGTGATCTGGTCCTGGAACGCGACCGAGTCGGCCTGCAGCGAGGTGGCGGTCTGCAGCTGGTTGTCCAGGTAAGCGCTGTAGATACGGCGCACGTCCGACAGCGTAGTACCGGTACCGAGAAAGCCCGCGCCGATGTTATGCGAGGCCCCTGCGGCCTGGATCGTCTGCTGGCGCGAATAGCCACTGGTGGCGGCGTTGGCGATGTTGTTACTGGTAACCGACAATGCCGCCTGGCTGGCACTCAGGCCACTCAGGCCGATCGAAATCAGGCTCGACATGATTTAGTCCTTTTATAGATTCGTGGTTCTGCCAGCCATGGCGTATTGAGGGGTTGCTTGCATTTGCTGGGCGATGCTGATGATCTTCTTCGCATAGCCCGGGTCAGTCGCATAACCTGCCTTTTGCAGCTCTCTTGCAAACTGCTCAGGGTTATCGGCCGCGTCCAGCGCACCTTGATAGCGGGAATTGCCCTGCAACAGATTCACCAGGTCATGGAAGCTGTCCTGGTAGGAATCGTACGAGCGGAACGCCGCCGTTTCCTTGACGAATTGGCCATCACGGAATTCGCTGGTGATCGCCCTCGCCTGCTCGCCCTGCCAGTTGCCACTGGCCTTGATGCCGAACAGGTTGTGGCTGCTGCTGCCATCGGTGTTGCGCATGACCGACTTGCCCCAGCCCGTTTCCAGCGCCGCCTGGGCCACCAGATAGCGCGGGTCGATACCGATGCGCTTGGCGGCCTGCTCGGCCATCGGCAGCATGGTCGCCACGAACGTGTCGCTGTCGCTGAAGGCTTTGTTCGGCGCCAGCGGCGGCTGGGCCACGGCACGCCCGACAATGCGCAGGCCGTTTTCCGGCACGGCAAAGGCCTTGGCCACTTGCTGGCCGTCACGGGCCGGCACGGCGGCGCCGTTGCTGGTCGCGGCCGACGGCACGATGCCGGCCAGCAGGCGGTCGGTGAGCTTGCTCGGCAGCGCCAGGCGCCGCGCATTGAGGGCCGCGACGTCGTTGCGGGTGGCACCCGACTCGGTGGCATGCACCGGCTCAGCCACCTTGTTGCCCCACAGCGCCGGGCCACTGCCCTCGCCGCGCGCAAACGGGCTGCTGGCGCCTGCCGTGCTCTTGCTCTTGGTCAACTGGCGCACCAGCACGTCCTGCAGGCCGATACCGCCCCCCTCGCGAGACATGCTCACAGCCAGCTGCTGGTCATACATATCGCGGTACTGCTTGACCGTCTCGGTGTTCATCGGGTTGTCGGCGGCCAGCACATCGCTTGCCTTGCGCGAGGCCTTGAGCATTTCGCTGATGAACAGCGATTCGAACTCCTGGGCCACCTTGCGCACGTTGGCTTCGCTGTCGCGGTCGCCGTGCTTGAGCGAGTTCAGGCGGTTGAGGTCGGTGTAGGCGCCGCTGTCGACGCTGCCGGATACCAGGCTTTTGCTGTTCATCCTGCGTCCTCAGATCACGATCAGGTCGGCTTGCAAGGCGCCGGCCTGTTTCAGGGCTTCGAGGATCGCCATCAGGTCGCTGGGCGCCGCGCCAACCTGGTTCACCGCGCGGACGATTTCATCCAGCGTGGTCCCCGGGCCGAACTTGAACATCGGCTTGGCTTCCTGCTCGGCGTTGACCCGCGAGCGTGGCACCACGGCAGTCTGGCCATTGGAGAACGGCCCCGGCTGGCTGACGATCGGGTCTTCGGTAATGGTCACGGTCAGACTGCCGTGGGTCACCGCGGCCGGCGACACCTTGACGTTCTGGCCAATGACGATGGTGCCGGTACGCGAGTTGATGATGACTTTCGCCACCGCCTGGCCCGGGTCGATCTCGAGGTTTTCCAGGATCGACAGGTAATCCACACGCTGGCTTGGGTCCATCGGCGCACTGACACGTACCGAGCCACCGTCCAAGGCCTGGGCGACGCCCGGGCCGAGCAGTTCGTTGACCTTGTCGACGATGCGCTTGGCGGTGGTGAAGTCTGGGCGGTTGAGGTTCAGGGTCAGGCTGTTGCCCTGGTTGAACCCGCTCGGCACGGCCCGCTCGACGCTGGCGCCGCCCGGGATACGCCCGGCCGACGGAACGTTGACGGTGATCTTCGAGCCATCGCGGCCTTCGGCATCGAAACCGCCGACCACCAGGTTGCCCTGGGCGATCGCGTAGACGTTGCCGTCGATACCCTTGAGCGGGGTCAGCAGCAGGCTGCCGCCGCGCAGGCTCTTGGAGTTACCGATCGACGAAACGGTGATGTCCACCACCTGGCCGGGTTTGGCGAAGGCGGGCAGGTCGGCATGCACCGACACCGCAGCGACGTTTTTCAACTGCACGTTGCCGGAACCGGCCGGCACCTTGATGCCGAACTGCGACAGCATGTTGTTGAAGGTCTGCAGGGTGAACGGCGTCTGGGTGGTCTGGTCACCCGTGCCGTTGAGCCCCACCACCAGGCCATAGCCGATCAACTGGTTGGAACGCACGCCAGAGATGCTGGCGATGTCCTTCAAGCGCTCGGCCTGGGCCGCGAAGGCACAGGACAGGAGCAGGGTTGCGGCAATCAGCTGCCTCACGTTGAACATGGTCATCCGTACTCAGAAAGGCCAAAGCGGGCTGATGAAGAAGCGGTCCAGCCACCCGGGCTGGCTGGCATC
>Ga0213828_1000538_pt1 | contig 35775 bp, 28 predicted proteins | sample MC6MC0897MG_FD_180664 | JGI IMG/M metagenome (GOLD analysis project Ga0213828, IMG submission 180664) | Enriched soil aggregate microbial communities from Iowa State University, Ames, United States - MC6-MC0897-MG | ecosystem: Environmental > Terrestrial > Soil > Unclassified | place: USA: Iowa...
CGCCGCCGGTACCACGATCATCCTGACCACCCATTACCTGGAAGAGGCCGAGCACCTGTGCCGCAACCTGGCCATCATCAACCACGGCCAGATCGTCACCCAGGGTCCGATGCGCGAGCTGCTGGCCAAGCTGGACGTGGAGGGCTTCCTGTTCGACATCGACGGCAGCCTGCCGGCCGAGCTGCCGGTGATCGAAGGCGCCACGCTGATCGCCACCGACGGGCATACGCTGGATGTGGACATGCCGCGCGCGATGGACCTCAACCGGGTGTTTGAAGCCTTGAACGCGGCCGGTATCCGGGTGCGTTCGATGCGGACCAAGAGCAACCGCCTGGAGGAGCTGTTCGTGCGCCTCACCGGCAACCAGGAGAATGCGGCATGAGCACCACCCCTACCCCGGTCCTGACCGACGGCCAGCGCAACCGGATCGCGTTGATGACGATCGTGCGCCGCGAAGTGGCGCGCATCCTGCGCATCTGGGGCCAGACCCTGGTGCCGCCGGCGATCACCATGACGCTGTACTTCCTGATCTTCGGCGGCCTGATCGGTTCACGCGTGGGCGAGATGGGCGGCTACAGCTACATGCAGTTCATCGTCCCGGGCCTGGTGATGATGAGCGTGATCCAGAACAGTTACGGCAACATCAGTTCGTCGTTCTTCGGGGCCAAGTTCGGCCGCCACGTGGAAGAGCTGCTGGTGAGCCCGATGCCGAACTGGGTGATCCTGTGGGGCTATGTGTCCGGTGCGGTGCTGCGCGGCCTGATGGTCGGCGTGATCGTGCTGATCATCGCGATGTTCTTCACCCCGGTGCGTATCCCGCACCCGCTGGTGACGCTGACCACGGTGCTGTTGGGCGCGACGATTTTTTCGCTGGCCGGGTTCATCAATGCGGTGTACGCCAAGAAGTTCGATGACGTGGCGATCGTGCCGACCTTCATCCTGACCCCGCTGACCTACCTGGGCGGCGTGTTCTACTCGGTGAAGCTGCTGCCGACGTGGGCGGAGGCGGCGACGCACGCGAATCCGATTTTCTACATGGTCAATGCGTTCCGCTATGGGCTGCTGGGGACGAGCGATGTGCCGCTGTGGGTGGCGTATGCGCTGATGATCGGGTTTGTGGTCGCATTGACGGCGCTGGCGCTGTGGCTGTTGAAGCGGGGCGTGGGGATGCGCAGCTGAGGGTGTTTTGCCGGGCCTGCGGCCCGGCGGCCCGCTTTACTGCCACTGCCACTGCCAGAGCTGGAGCAACTGCAACAGCAACTGCGGCTCTGGGTTGAAATGGGGGCAGGCGGGGTGTGTGAGTCCGCGGGGGACGCCGCGAGTACGTCCCTGTAGGCTCGGTCGCGCCATCCATGGCGCTCACGCCCCCGCAAACTCACACACCCCGCCTTCGATAGTTTCCCGGTGACGGCCGGGAACAGCGGTGGTTGTGCGGCTCCGGTAGTGCCGGCCGCTGGCCGGCAACCTCGCGGTAATGATTACTGTGGAGCCGGGCATTTGCCCGGCTCTTTTCGTATGTAACTGGATGAATTGTGAAATTTCGGGAAAGAAATTTGGGTAGCGGCGTCCGGTCGTCGTGGCCGCGCGTGGGGCCGTTCGGAATTTGCAATTGAGGTGGTTGTACTGCGTGTTTGTCGCCGTGCTCGGAATCCATCGGTCCTGCTCACGCTCCCCCTCCACCACCCGCCACATAGCGCCCTGCGGGTGTTGAAAAACTCCGGCACAATCGTGGGGTGAATCCCCCAACTGCAGTGAGCGTGCGATGCGTATCCTGATCCTCGGCGCCGGTGGTACCGGTGGTTATTTTGGTGGTCGGCTGGCCCAGGCCGGTGTGGATGTGACCTTTCTGGTGCGCCCGGCGCGCGCGGCGCAGCTGGCGGCCGAGGGGCTGGTGATCCGGAGTCCGGTTGGCGATGCGACGTTCCCGGTAAAGCACGTCATCGCCGAGGCGCTACCTGCGTTGGCCGCGGCGCAGCCGTTCGATCTGGTGATGCTGAGCTGCAAGGCCTACGACCTGGATAGTTCTATCGAGGCGATTGCGCCGGCGGTGGGCCCGCGCACCACGGTGCTGCCGATCCTCAACGGACTGGCCCACTACGCGGCACTGGATGCGCGCTTCGGGCGCGATGCGGTACTGGGGGGGCTGTGTTTCATCAGCGCGACCAAGGCCGCCGATGGTGCGGTGCTGCACCTGGCACCGGCGGCCAAGCTGACCTTCGGCGAGCGCGATGGCACCGGCAGCAGCGCGCGGGTGTTGGCGCTGGCGGCCGCGTGCGTGCAGGCGAACGTGGACCATGTGGCGAGCGATGCGATCGGGCAGGAGCAGTGGATCAAGTACACGTTCCTGACCACCCTGGCGGCGGCGACGTGCCTGCTGCGCGCCGATGTGGGCACGATCGTGGCCACCGACGACGGGGCGGCGATCGTGCGTGGCCTGTATGAGGAATGCCTGGCCGTGGCCGATGCAGCGGGCGAGCCGATTCCGGCCAAGGCGCGCGAGGTCGCGCTGACGGCCACCACCCAGCCCGGCTCGGCGTTGAAGGCGTCCATGCTGCGCGACCTGGAAGCGGGCCAGCAGGTGGAGGCCGAGCAGATCGTGGGCGACATGCTGGCGCGCGCACGCGCCGCCGGGCAGGCGGCACCGCTGCTGGCGGTGGCCTACAGCCACCTGCAGGCCTACCAGCGCCAGCGCGGCGCCTGAGCATGGACACCGCTGCGCCGGCGCACGTGCTGGTGCTGGGCATGGGCTACAGCGGGCGGCACCTGGCCGCCCTGCTCCAGGCCCAGGGCATCGCGTGCAGCGGCACCGTGCGCGACCCCGGCACGGCGCCCGATGACGGGCTGACGCGGTATCGGCTGGCCGAAGGCGTGCCGGTCGATGACGGGCTGCGTGCGGCACTCCGGCGCGCGGAGGCGATTGTGTGCAGCGTGCCCCCGGAGGATACGGGCGACCCGGCGCTGCGCCTGCTCGCCGAGGCACTGCACGACAGCCCGGCGCTGCGCTGGGTGGGCTACCTGTCCTCGACGGCGGTCTATGCCGACCGCGACGGGGGCTGGGTCGACGAACGGTCCAGTGCCGATGCGGACAACGACACCGCCCTGCGGCGGCTACGCGCCGAGCAGCAGTGGCGCGCGTTCGCGCAGGCACGCGGTCTCGCCTCGGCGGTGTTCCGCCTGCCCGCCCTGTACGGTCGCGGGCGCAACGCGCTGGTGCAGCTGGCACAGGGCAAGGCCCGGCACGTGATCCGGCCCGGGCTGGTCTTCAATCGACTGCATGTGGAGGACCTGGCCGCTGCGGTGCTGGCGGCGATGCGGCGTCCACACGGCCACGCGCTGTATCTGCCGGCCGACGACGCGCCCGCCCCGCCGCAGGACGTACTGGCACATGCCGCGCTCCTGAGTGGCCTGCCGTTGCCGGTGGCACAGGCCTGGGATGACCCGGCCCTCCCCGCCTCGTTGCGACGCTTCTACGCCAGCAACAAACGCATCGACAGCCGCGGCACGCGCGCGGCCCTGCAGTGGCAGCCCCGCTTTGCGACCTATCGCGACGGTCTGGCCGACGCCTGGGCCAACGGCGACGGCCGGTAGCCCACGGCCGTTGGTCGTGGGGATGTATCAGGCCACCCCAGGCAACCGGAAGAACCCGCGCGTGGCCGCCGTCGCATTGGCCGCGGTGGTCTCGACGTCTTCGCCCCGATCGCGCGCCAGCTCCTCGACGATATGCGACAGGAACATCGGCTCGTTGCGGCGGTCCTTGGGCATCGGCTTGAGCGAGCGCGGCAGCAGGTACGGCGCGTCGGTTTCGATCATCAGGCGGTTGGCGGGGATGTGTTTCACCAGCTCGCGCAGGTGCCCGCCGCGGCGTTCGTCGCACAACCAGCCGGTGATGCCGATGTACCAGTCCTGGTCCAGGTAATCGAACAGTTCCTGGCGCTCGCCGGTGAAGCAGTGCACCACCGCCGCGCCCAGTCGGCCGTCGAAGTTCTTCATCTGCGCCATGAAATCGGCGTGCGCATCGCGCTGGTGCAGGAACAGCGGCTTGCGCGCCCCATCGGCAGCCACCACGTCGGCCGCCAGCTGCAGCTGGCGCTCGAAGGCGCGGTGCTGGGCCGGGCGCGGGGCGAAGTCACGGAAGTAATCCAGCCCGCACTCGCCCACCGCCACCACCTCGGCGTGTGCATGCAGCGCGCGCATCTCGGCATCGCATTCGTCGGTGTACTCCACCGCGTGGTGCGGGTGCACCCCGGCGGTGGCATACAGGACGCCCGGATGCTGGCGTGCCAGCTCCAGCGCCATCGGCGAATGCTCGCGGCTGGCGCCGGTGATGATCATCTGTGCCACCCCCGCCTCGCGGGCACGCGCCAGCACGGCGTCGCGGTCGCGGTCGAAGGAGTCGTGGGTGAGGTTGGCGCCGATATCGATCAGTTGCATGGGGAGCTACAAGGCAGGTAACCCGCGCATTGTAGCTGCCCCCGCCGAGGCTCACTCCGGATCCGGCCCGGTGAGCAGCCTCTGCACCAGTTCACGCGACAAACCCGTCAGCACGATCCGGTCGCCGTCGCGCATCACGGTGATGAACGGGTGCCCATCGCGTTCGAGGGTGTCGGCCGGTACGGGGCTGGCGTCGACCCTGCCACTGCCGGGAATGCGCAGATACCAGACTTCCGCGCACAACGCAGAAAACGCCGGCAGCGGTTCCGGGTAGGTGCCGCCCCGGCCCGCCACCTCGGCGGTCTGCAACAAGGCCAGCAGACGCGGCAGCAGGTCACCATGGGATGCGGCGTCCTCCAGGCCGATCGATGCGCCGACGGCCTCGGGGGCGGTGCTCATGCTGAACAAGGTCGCGGTGGCACGCGAGCGCGGCACCAGGCTGGTGCGAAGCGACAGGCCCTGCCCCTTCCAGAGCGCCTCGCTGGCACCGTGCAGGAACGGCTGGATGTCGTGGTCGAAGCGCTTCAGCCACGCGTCGTACTGCAGGCGCGCCGCGTCCAGGTTCCAGAGCGGCAGCGTGCATTGCGCGCCCGGTGCCTGGCGCTGCCAACGTTCGGGAATCCCCACGCCCGCGCATTCGCGGCACACCAGCACGGTGTCGGTCGGGCCCTCGAAGTGCAGGCTCGGCGCCTGCGTGTCGGCGCAGTCGTCACTGTCGAGCAGCAGGCGAAAGCCCGTAGTGCCGGCGCAGCGCACCAGCGTGTTGCTGTGCATGCTCAACGTGCTGCGGCCGAACTGCGAGAGCCAGACGAAAGCGCGGTCCTCGGCCAGCTGCAGGCTGGGGTAGAACGGCTCGCGCAACGTGCCGTCGGCCACCGCGCGCCGGATCGCCGCCTCGTTGTCCAATCCGGCAGGCAGGTAGCGAGCATCCAGCGTGGGCTGCAGCAGCATCGCCAGCGGGTGGCCGTCGTAGGGCATGTGCAATCCCTCGCCCAAGTCGTCGGCAGGTGCCGCAGCGGGGCTGGCGGCGCTGACCGAGGCCAACGGACAGAGCAGAAGGAGCGACAACAACGGGCGAGCCAAGCGCAACATCTACACGTCCGAGTACGGCGGGGCGGCACAGGGAAGCATGCCTGCCGGCGGCTGGCAATCGGTGCGCCCGGCAGACACCGTATCCTTGCGCCATGACTGCCCCGATTTTTCCCATCTCACCGCTGCTGCCGCAGATCCTCGACCACCTGGCCGGGCACGCGCGCCTGGTGCTGGAAGCGCCACCGGGCGCCGGCAAGACCACCCAGGTGCCGTTGGCCCTGCTCGACGCGCCGTGGCTGCAAGGCCGCAGGATCATCATGCTGGAACCGCGACGGGTGGCCGCGCGCAGCGCCGCGCAGTTCATGGCGCGGCAGCTGGGCGAAGCGGTGGGCGACACCGTCGGCTACCGCATCCGTTTCGAGAACAAGGTGTCGGCCCGCACCCGCGTCGAAGTGGTCACCGAAGGCATCCTGACCCGGATGCTGCAGGACGACCCGATGCTCGACGGCGTGGGCGCGCTGCTGTTCGATGAATTCCACGAGCGTCATCTGGCCGCCGATCTCGGCCTTGCACTGGCGCTGGACGTGCAGGCGCAGCTGCGCGAGGACCTGCGCATCGTGGTGATGTCGGCCACGCTGGATGGCGAGCGGCTGGCGCAGTTTCTCGACGCGCCCCGGCTGAGCAGCGAAGGCCGCAGCTTCCCGGTGGCGATCAGCCATTTCCCCGCCCGTCGCGAAGAATCGCTGGAAGCCCAGGCGCGGCGCGCGGTGGAACAGGCGCTGGCCGAGCATCCCGGCGATGTACTGGTGTTCCTGCCGGGCCAGCGCGAGATCGCGCGCACCCAGGCCGCGCTGGAGCAGGCCCTGCCAACCACGGTGCAGGTGCTGCCGCTGCACGGCGAGCTGCCGGTGGAGCAGCAGTCGCGCGTGCTGCAACCCGACCCGCAGGGCCAACGCCGCGTGGTGCTGGCCACCAACGTGGCCGAATCCTCGGTCACGTTGCCGGGGGTGCGCGTGGTGATCGATGCCGGGTTGGCGCGCGAGCCGCGCTACGACCCCAACAGCGGCTTCGCACGGCTGGACGTGGTGAGCATCGCGCAGGCGTCGGCCGACCAGCGCGCCGGGCGTGCCGGGCGTGTGGCCGATGGCTGGGCGTGGCGGCTGTGGCCGCAGTCGCAGCGGCTGGAGGCGCAGCGCCGGCCGGAGATGGCGCAGGTGGAATTGACGTCGCTGGCATTGGAGCTGGCCGCGTGGGGCAGCGATGACCTGCGCTTCGTCGACCCGCCACCGGTGGGCGCACTGGCCGCCGCGCGCGAGCTGCTGCAGCGGCTGGGTGCGATGAGCGACAGCGGCGGGCTGACCGCGCTGGGCCGGCGCATGCTCACCCTGGGCACGCACCCGCGGCTGGCGGCGATGCTGCTGGCCGCCCACGGCGGCAGCGAGCAGGCGCTGGCATGCGACCTGGCCGCGCTGGTGGAAGCACGCGACCCGCTGCGCCACGGCGGTGACGCGCTGGCCGCGCGGTGGCGCGCCTTGGCCGCGTTCCGCCAGGGGCGCGCGCCGCACGATGCCAACCGCGGTGGGCTGGCCACCATCGATGCCGCCAGCACGCAGTGGCGGCGACGCCTGCGCTGTGACGCCGCGCCGCCCACGTCGGTGGAGGCACACCAGCTCGGCGACCTGCTTGCCCACGCCTTCCCCGACCGCATCGCCGCGCGCCACCCCACCGATCCGCTGCGCTACCTGCTGGCCAACGGGCGCAGTGCGCGCCTGTTCGATCCGAGCGACCTGCGCGGCGAGCCGTGGCTGGTGGCGGTAGAACTGCGCTATGAGGCGCGTGATGCGTTGCTGCTGCGCGCCGCGCCGGTCGATGAAAACCGGCTGCGCCGCGATTTCCCCACCCGCTTCACCCAGCAGGACGTGGTGCGCTGGGATGGCGACAAGCGTGCGCTGGTGGCGCGCCGCGAAACCCGTTTCGACCGCATCGTGCTGGACAGCCGCTCGGCCGGGCGCGTGGATCCGGCGCATGCCGCGCAGGCGCTGACCGAGGCCGTGGCCGAACTCGGCATCGACGCGCTGCCATGGACCGACGGCCTGCGCCAATGGCAGGCACGGGCGCTGGCGCTGCGTGCATGGATGCCCGAGCTGGACCTGCCGGACGTGTCCGATGCGGCCCTGATGGCGACGCTGCCGCAGTGGCTGACGCCTGCCTTCGCCGGCAAGACGCGGTTGGATGCGCTGGACGAAGCCAGCCTGGGCGAGGCCCTGAAGTCGCCGTTGCCGTGGGCGCAGCGCCAGCTGATCGATCGGCACGCGCCGGTGCGCATGGCGGTGCCGTCGGGCATGGAGCGGCCGATCCACTACGCGGTGGACGCCGATGGCGTGACCCCGCAGGGACCGGTGCTGGCGGTGAAGCTGCAGGAGCTGTTCGGCCTGGCCGACACCCCGCGCATCGCCGATGGCCGCGTGCCGCTCACCCTGCACCTGCTCTCGCCCGGCGGCCGCCCCCTGCAGGTCACCCAGGACCTGCGCAACTTCTGGGCCAACACCTACGCCGAGGTCAAAAAGGAGATGAAGGGCCGCTATCCCAGGCACCCGTGGCCGGACGATCCGTGGACGGCGACCGCCACGCACCGGGCCAAGCCGCGCGGGACGTAACGCGGCTGTCGCATTCATGGCTGCCGGCTGACCGCGTCATCGCGCCACACTGCAACGGCGCGGGCAAGCCGCTACAGTCGTGATCCGGCCGTGGCAGGTGGCTAACACGCCCTACACGGCCCGCGCGCCACACTGGATCAGAACCGAGGCAAAGGAACCCCCATGAGCAGACTGACTGTGATTACCGACCGCGCCCTTGAGCGCGCCCTGGACCTGGCAAGCAGCGCGGGTGACGGCCTGAAGCATGCCGGTGGCAGCCTGCGTCACCTTGGCCCGCAGGCCACGGACTGGATCAAGACCGGTGCGGCGCTGGGCGCGGTGAAGACCGGCAGCAAGGTGGCCGCGAAGGTGGTCCGCCGCAATCCGGCCGTGACCATTGCCGCCGCCGCGGTGGGCGTGGGCCTGCTGGGCTACGCGCTGTACCGCAAGCAGCAGAAGAAGAAGCTGGCCAATGGTGGCGTGGTGGACGGCCAGGCGCAGCGCATCAGCGCCCGCAATCGCCGCACCAGCACCGTGGTCGATGAGCACAGCGATATCGGCAGCGACGCCTGATCTGCTGAGGCGTTACCGCAGGTGTATCGAAAGCCGCCGGTCTTGTCCGGCGGTTTTTTTTTGGTGGTTCTGCCGCCTGCGTGGCGCGCATGCGTACCACGCAACGGTGGGTGGCTACCGCGATGCGTGTCGTCCGACATTGCGTGCAGCCACCCGTGGGGTGGCTCTACCGCGCGTCCGGACCGGGGTAGAGCCACGCCATGCGTGGCTGTTTCCTGCCATCGACATCGCGCGGCTACCCATGGGGTGGCTCTACCCGGGGTGGGATGCGTGCGGGCGATCGGGGTTGGTATCTCGGGCAGCCGGCCTTGCGCGGTGTCATCCGATCTGGCGCCACTGGCCGGGTTGCAGGTCGCCCAGCGCGTGCGGGCCCATGGAGGCGCGCACCAGGCGCAGCGTGGGCAGCCCCACGGCCGCGGTCATCCGTCGTACCTGGCGGTTGCGGCCTTCGCGCAGGGTGACGGCCAGCCAGCTGTCGGGCACGGTCTTGCGGAAGCGCACCGGTGGGTCACGCGCCCATAGCGCGGGTGCGGGGTCGAGGCGTTCGATCCTGGCCGGCAGGGTCGGGCCGTCGTTGAGCTGCACGCCATCACGCAGGGCCTGCAGCTGCGCGTCGCTGGGCGTGCCTTCCACCTGCACCCAGTAGGTCTTGTCGGCCTTGTGACGCGGGTCGGTGAGGGTGTGCGCCAGGCCACCGTCATCGGTGAGCAGCAGCAGTCCTTCGCTGTCGTAGTCCAGCCGCCCGGCCGCATACACCGCCGGCGGCAGCCCGAAGCCGGCCAGCGTCGCGCGCGGCGGCTGGCTGCGGTCGGTGAACTGGCACAGCACGTTGAAGGGTTTGTTGAAGGCGATCAGCATGGCGGAAACAACAGCAGGGGACGGGCCATTGTCCCATCCCCCGCGGGTCTGTGATGCAGGGCGCCGCAGCGGGCGCTGTGGGTCAGGGCTTCACGAAGCGCAGGGTCATGCGGTCGCTTTCGCCGATGGCCTGGTACTTCGCATCGTCGGCCTTGTCGTGCTGGTTGGTCGGCGGAAGGGTCCACACCCCGTTCGGGTGGTCCTTGGTGTCGCGCGGGTTGGCGTTGATCTCGCTGCTGCCGGCCAGCGTGAAGCCGGCGGCTTCCGCCATCGCGATCACCTGCTTCTGGCCCACGTACCCGCTCTTGTCATCGGCCGGCACATCGGCCTTGGCACGGTGCTCCACCACGCCCAGCACGCCGCCGGGCTTGAGCACCTTGTAGAAGCCCTGGAACATGCCCTCGGCCTGGTTGGCGCTGCGCCAGTTGTGCACATTGCGGAAGGTCAGCACCACGTCGGCCGAGTTGTCCGCACCGAACTGCGGCGCGGTCGGGTTGTAGGCCACCACCTGGGTCCTGCCGTACAGCGCGGCGTTGTCGGCGAACTTCTTCTGCAGGCTGTCGCGGCTGCGCTGCTGGTAGTCGCGGCCGCGGCCTTCGGGCACCGCCATCGGATCGACCACCGCGGCGACATAGGTGCCCTTGTCGCGCAGCAGCGGGCCCAGGATTTCCGAGTACCAGCCGCCGCCCGGGGTGATCTCGATGACGGTCTTGCCCGGTGCCACGCCGAAGAACGACAGCGTCTGCGCCGGATGCCGCCACGCATCGCGCTTGACGTTGGCCGGGTCGCGCCAGTCGCCCTGCACCGCCGTCTGCACCGCCGGGGTGATCGCGATCTGTGCATTGGGGCCGGCCGGCTTGGTCGCCAGGGCCGGGGCGGACAGCAGCAGCGTGGACAAGGTGAACAGGCAGGCAGTGGTCAGCGAACGGGTTTTCATCGGTGTCTTCCGGTGGCGGGATGCGGCGAGACTAGCAGCCGCGATGCCCAAGGTGTTCACAAAGCGTTAGTGCGATGCAGCAAGGCGGAACACTGTTTTGTGGCAGCCGCCGCAGCGCTGTCATGGCCGCGGAACTATGCTGATGCATTGGATTTCCACAGGAGCACCTCTCCCATGACTGCATCGCGCGAACTCGGCCGCTCCGGCCTGACTGTGCAACCCATTGCCTTCGGCGGCAACGTCTTCGGCTGGAGCGCCGACGAGAAAACGTCATTCGCGCTGCTGGATGCCTTCGTCGACGCCGGCTTCAACCTGGTGGACACCGCCGATGCGTATTCGGCCTGGGTGCCGGGCAACAGCGGCGGCGAATCGGAAACCATCCTGGGCCGCTGGTTCAAGCACAGCGGCAAGCGCGACAAGGTGGTGCTGGCCACCAAGGTCGCCAAGTGGGCCGAGCGCCCGGGCCTGTCGGCCGACAACATCGCGGCGGCGGTGGAAGATTCACTGCGCCGCCTGCAGACCGACGTGATCGATCTGTACCAGGCCCACGAAGACGACGAATCCACGCCGCTGGAAACCACCCTGGCCGCGTTCGGCCGCCTGATCGAACAGGGCAAGGTGCGCGCCATCGGTGCGTCCAACTACAGCGCCAGCCGCCTGCGCGATGCCCTTGCGGTGTCGGCGGACTACGCGCTGCCGCGGTATGAAACGCTGCAGCCGGAGTACAACCTGTACGACCGTGCCGGTTACGAGGCGGAACTGGAACCGCTGGTACGCGACCAGGGCATCGGCGTGATCAGCTACTACTCGCTGGCCAGCGGTTTCCTGAGCGGCAAGTACCGCAGCGCCGCCGATGCGGACAAGAGCAGCGCGCGCGGCAAGAGCGTGGTGGACAAGTACCTCAACCCGCGCGGCCTGCGCATCCTGACCGCGCTGGACGACATCGCCAACACACACGGTGCCAGTGCGTCGCAGGTGGCGCTGGCGTGGCTGATCGCGCGGCCCGGCATTACCGCGCCGATCGTCAGCGCCACCAGCGTCGAGCAGCTGAAGGATGTGCTGGCAGCCGCGCAGGTGGCGCTGTCGGCCGAGGATGTGGCGCAGCTGGATGCGGCCAGCGCCGAGCACGGCTGAGCCCGCTGGCCCACGTGTCGAACACGCAGCCGCCGCGAGGCGGCTGCGTTGTTTCCGTCAGTCCCGCATGCATGGGTGGGATGCAACACCCGTCGTCGCATTCGGCCGACATAATGTCCGGATTCCATATTCCGCTTGCAGCGGGAAACAAACCCGGGTAATGTTCGCGCCCATCGCCGCAGCCTGCGGCACCCTTTCCACCCAACCGAGCCCGTCATGCCCCTTCGTTTCTCCGCCATCGCCAACCGACTGCACCGCGCGACCACCGCGCTGCGTCCGTGCGACGTTGCGGGCAAGGCCGACGCGCTGACCATCGACTGATCTTCCCGCACGGAGATCGGTCACCGATCTCCGAGGCACGCCAACGCCCTCGGATGCTGCATCCGGGGGCGTTTTCGTTTGCGTTGGCGTCGCCCACCTTTCGATCACATGACGTGATCTTCCATCGTCCACACCCGGGCAAGGACTGCCTGACCACACGGACGTGTTGCCAAGAGGCGCGAAAGCGCTGTGCCCAGGTGTGGGGCACGGGCAGCGGAAGATGATGTCTTTTTTATTATCCGTGCCGGTTTACCCGGCACTGCCTGGCCGTGTCCAGCGATTATCTGGCACCGCCACTCAATGGAATGAATGACCATGAACATAGAATCCACGTTCGAATTGCTGCACGCCGAAGGCACCACCCCCATCAAGGGGTGGGTACGCGGCGTGCCCGTGGACGAACTGGCCCAGGCGCAACTGCGCAACATCGCCGCGGTGCCGTTCGTCGGCCCCTGGGTGGCGGTGATGCCGGACGTGCACGTAGGCAAAGGGGCCACCGTGGGCTCGGTGATCCCCACCCGCGGCGCGATCATTCCGGCCGCGGTCGGTGTGGACATCGGCTGCGGCATGGCGGCGGTACGCACCACGCTGCGTGCCGAGGACCTGCCCGACAACCTGGCCCGGCTGCGCAGCGACATCGAGCGCAGCGTGCCGGTCGGCAATGGCCGCGGCGGCGAACACCGGCAGCTGCCGGACAGCATCCACAGCCGGATCGTGCGTTCCGGGCTGGTCGAGCGGCTGGATGCCATCAAGCAGCGGCACCGGCGCGTGCGCACCGACAAGCTGGCCTGCCAGATCGGCACGCTCGGCGGCGGCAACCACTTCATCGAGATCTGCCTGGATGAGACCGGGGCGGTGTGGGTGATGCTGCACAGCGGCTCGCGCGGTACCGGCAACCTGATCGGCACCTACTTCATCGAGCAGGCGCGCGAGCAGCTGGCCCGGCGCGTGCTCGGCTTCCACCTGCCGGACAAGGACCTGGCCTTCTTCATGCAGGGCGAGCCGTTGTTCGATGACTATGTGCAGGCCGTGTCGTGGGCGCAGGACTACGCCCGCGAGAACCGCGAGGCGATGATGGCGCGGGTGCTGGCCGAGATGCGGCTGCGGCTGCCGAAGTTCCAGTTGGAGAAGCTGGCGGTGAACTGCCACCACAACTATGTGCAGACCGAGACCCACGGGGGCGAGGAACTGCTGGTGACCCGCAAGGGTGCGGTCAGCGCGCGCGCCGGCGAGCTGGGCATCATCCCGGGCAGCATGGGCACGCGCAGCTATATCGTGCGTGGCAAGGGCAATGCCGAGAGCTTCCACAGCTGCAGCCATGGCGCCGGGCGCGTGATGAGCCGCAGCGCAGCGCGCCAGCAGATCACCCTGGCCCAGCACCGCGAGGCGACCGCGCACGTGGAATGCCGCAAGGATGCGGCGGTGATCGATGAATCACCCGCGGCGTACAAGTCGATCGACGCGGTCATGGCCGCGCAGCGCGACCTGGTGGAGGTGGTGCACACGCTGCGCCAGGTGGTCTGCATCAAGGGTTGAGCAGGCAGAGCGCGGCGGCCATCAACGGGTCGCCGCGCGTCTGTCAGGCCGCGCTGTCTTCGGCCACCAGCGCGTGATGCAGGCTCACGCCCGCGCGCACACCTTCGGCGCTGGCCAGGCTGATGTTGCCCACCAGCGTCGCGTCGCCGGCCGCGTAGATGCCGGGCACGCTGGTCTGCTTGCCCGCATCGACCTGCACAAGCACGCCCACCGGGCTGTCCTCCAGCGCGCAGCCGAGCTGTTGGACCAGCGGCGTGGCCATCTGCTGACGCGCGGTGACAAACAACGCGCGCAGTTCCACCCGGCGGCCATCGGCGAGCAGCGCAGCGCTCAACGCGGGCGCCTCGCCCTCCAGGCCCCCCACCGCCTCGTGCTCGATGCTCACGCCGCGACGCTGCAGGGTGGCCAGTTCCTCCGCTGTCAGCGCCATGCCATGCGCGAACAGGGTGATCTGGCCCCAATCGGCAAGCAGGGCGGCCATGGTGACGGACTTCTCGTGCCCGCCGAGCAGGCCGATCGCACCTCCACCGATCTCATAGCCATGGCAATACGGGCAATGCACCACGCTGTGGCCCCAGCGCTCGGCCAGGCCAGGCAGGTCGGGCAGCTCGTCGCGGATGCCGGTGGCCAGCAGCAGTTTGCGCGTGGCCCAGGTCTCGTTGCCCGCGGTAGCCACCACGAAGCCATCGACCGTGGCGTGGGCCGTGGTGACGGTGTCGCTGATCCAGCGCACGGTGGGGTAGTCCAGCAACTGCGCCTTGGCGTTGCGCAGCAGCTCGGCGCCGGCGATGCCGTCCTGCCCAAGCACGCCGTGCGAATGCGCGGCAAAGCGGTTGCGCGGCAGGCCACTGTCGATCACCAGCACGTCGCGGCGCGCACGCGCCAGGATCAGGGCGGCGGACAGGCCGGCGAAACTGCCGCCGATCACAATCGCATCAAAGGTCATGGGGAACGCCTGCTGCATGGTGGGCCAGGTGGCGGGCGAAGGCCTCGCCGAGGGTGGCCAGGGTGGTGCCGCGCAGGCGCTGCTCAAGCAGGGCCTGGGCTTGGCGGTAGCTGTCATCCAGCGCGTCGTTGACCACCTGCTGCACCGGGCAGCCGCGCCCGGTTTCGCGGGCGCCGGTATGCAGCAGTGCCGGCGCGCCGATCGCCACGTAGACGTCATGCAGGGTGATCTGCGCCGGTGCGCGGGCCAGCTGGCTGCCGCCGCCATGGCCGCGCACGCTGGTCACCAGCCCGCCCTTCTGCAGCGCCGCGAGCAGGCGCCGGATCACCACCGGGTGGGTGGGCAGGCAGGTGGCCAGCTGTTCGGAGGTGCGCGGGGCGTCCTGTCCGACCAGGTGGGCCATGACATGCAGGGCGTCGGAGAACTGGTTGCTCGATTTCATGTAACAACAATAGTTACATTAAAGCGCCCTGTCCAGCCCTTCTTTCGTTCCATTTATGACGGTATTTGACGTACACATATCCTTCACAACGTTGAATGGAACAGTAAGCGTGATTGGTGTCCCACTTCAGGCTGCTTCAGGCCGACCGATACCGCATTGCCCTTCCTCACTTCTCATTTCCCATGACGTCCTCCGCACCGGCGCGTCCACGCGCCCTGAGTCTTCAGTTCAAATTGCTGGGCGCGCTGTCGCTTGGCTTGGTCATCATCGTGCTGGCCGCGTTGGCCGGGCTGGGTTCGGCCTGGCGGAACCTGTCGACCGAGGTGCCGGTCGAGGTCGCACGCAAGGCGCAGGCCGAGCTGCTGCAGCGTGAGTTCCGCCTGCAGGTGCAGGAGTGGAAGAACGTATTGATCCGCGGAGCAGACGATGCACTGCGCACACGCCACATGGCCGCGTTCGATGCCGAAGGACGCCGCATTGCAGACCTGGCCGGTGGGCTCGCCAGCAGCCGCGACGACCAGACGCGCACGCTCGCCAATACGTTCCTGACCGAGCACCGCGCCCTGGAGGCACGCTACCGCGATGCGCTGGAGGCGTTTGCGGCCAGTGGATACAACACGCAGGCCGGCGATGCGCTGGTGCGCGGTGCCGACCGCAGCGTCGGGGCCACACTGGACGCGCTGGCGGCACGCGCCAACGAACGCGCCGCGTTCGAAACCAACGCCACCTCCGAGCGTGCGCGCGCCGCGCTGGTGGCATCGGCGATCGTCACGGCGCTGGCGGCGGTGGTGCTTCTGGTCGTCCTGGCACTGTGGCTGCGCCGCGCGGTGATCGCCCCGGTGATCGCGGTGGAAGCGGCCGCCCGTGCCGTCGCACGTGGCGATCTGGAGCATCCGGTGATGGTGCGCAGCCGCGACGAAATCGGCCGCCTCGGCACGGCGATGGGCGAGGTCACCCAGACCCTCAAGGCCGTGCTGGCCGCCCAGGCGATGATGGCGCAGCGCCATGACGCTGGCCAGATCAGCTACCGGATGGATGCCGACGCGCTGCCCGGCGCCTATGGTCAGATGGTGCGCGAGAACAATGCCCTGGTGGCCAACCACATCCAGGTGAAACTGCGCGCGATCGAGATCATGGGCCATTACGCGGTCGGTGATCTGTCGGTGGACATGGAACGTCTGCCCGGCGAGAAGGCGGTGATCACCCAGGCGCTGGATACGGCCAAGGCCAACCTAGGTGCGATCAATGCGGAGATCAAGCGATTGGCGGCCGCCGCCGCCGTGGGCGATTTCAGCCAGCGGGGCGACGAGGCGCGCTACGAGCACGATTTCCGCGACATGGTAGGTGGGCTGAACCGGCTGATGCAGACCACCGAGCAGGACCTGGGCGAAGTGTCGCGCGTACTGCAGGCCATCGCCGGCGGTGACCTCAGCGCGCGCATGCACGGCGACTTCCACGGTGTGTTCGCCCGCATGCGCGACGACATGGTCCGCACCACCGGTCAACTGACCACGATCGTCGGCGACATCAAGCGCGCCGCGCAGTCGATCCAGACCGCCGCCGGCGAAATCGCCGCGGGCAACAGCGATCTGTCCCAGCGCACCGAACAGCAGGCCGCCAACCTGGAAGAAACCGCTGCCTCGATGGAGGAACTGACCTCCACCGTGCGCCAGAACGCCGAGCACGCCCGCCAGGCCAACCAGCTGGCCATCGGCGCGCACGCAGTGGCTTCGGAGGGCGGTGCGGTGGTGGGCCAGGTGGTGCAGACCATGGGCGCGATTGAGACCTCGTCGAAAAAGATCGCCGAGATCATTTCGGTCATCGACGGCATCGCGTTCCAGACCAACATCCTGGCGCTCAACGCGGCCGTGGAAGCCGCGCGTGCCGGCGAACAGGGCCGCGGCTTTGCGGTGGTGGCCAGCGAAGTGCGCACGCTCGCGCAGCGCTCGGCCGGCGCGGCCAAGGAAATCAAGACGCTGATCGATGCCTCGGTCAGCGATGTCGCCAGCGGCGCGCGGCTGGTGCAGCAGGCCGGGCAGACCATGGGCGAGATCGTCACCGGCGTGCAGCGGGTGACCGACATCATGGCCGAGATCGCCGCGGCCTCGCAGGAGCAGTCGGCCGGCATCGAACAGGTCAACCAGACCGTGGTGCACATGGACGAAGCCACCCAGCAAAACGCGGCGCTGGTGGAAGAGGCGTCGGCAGCGGCACGCAGCATGGAAGAGCAGGCGGTGGCGTTGAATGACGCGGTGGACGTGTTCGTGCTGGATGCCGGGCACGCGCCGGCGCCGGGGCTGTCGCGCGCGGCGTGATGCAACGTGGCGCCGGCCGTGGGCCGGCGTCAGCGCGCGGATCAGCGCACGTAGGGGTCGCCCACCATCGCCGCCGCCAGGTGGTCCAGGAACGAGCTGATCCGCGCCGATACCGCGGTGTTGCGGTAGTACACCGCGTGGATCGGCTGGCGCACCTCCACGGTGAGGTCCGGCAGCAGCTGCACCAGGCGGCCGGCCTGGCGATCGCGGTGGGTCATGAAGTCGGACAGGCAGACGATGCCCACCCCTTCCAGGGCCAGCGCGCGCAGCGTTTCGCCGCTGGATACCGCCATCGCCGGGCGCACATGCAGCAGCGCGTCGGTGTCGCCGGGCAGCGGCCAGTGGTTGAGCGAGTCCGGCTCATTGAAGCCCAGCAGCGTGTGCGCGCGCAGGTCGGCCACGCTGGCCGGCGTGCCGCGCTGCTGCAGGTAGCCCGGGCTGGCCAGCACGCGCAGGCGGCTGTGGGCCAGCGGCCGCGCGTGCAGGGTGGAATCGGCCAGCGGCCCGATCCGGATTGCCACGTCGGTGCGACGTTCCAGCAGGTCGATGTAGCGCTCGCTGCTGTTGAGTTCCAGCACCACGTCCGGATACCGCGCGCGGTAGCCCGCCACCAGTGGCGCGATGGCGTGCAGCACGAACGGCATCGCCGCATCCACGCGCAACCGCCCCGCCGGTCGGGAGCGGCGTGCGGCGAGCTGTTCTTCGGCCGCCTCCACCGACGCCACGATCGCGCGCGCGTGGGCCAGGAACGCGTCGCCTTCTTCGGTGAGCTGCAGGCGCCGGGTGGTGCGGGTCAGCAGCGTGGTGCCCAGCTTCTCTTCCAGCCGGCCCAGCGCGCGGCTCACCCCGGAGGTGGTCTGGCCCAGGGTTTCGGCGGCGGCGGTGATCGAGCCGCTGTCGATCACGGCAATGAAGGCCTGCATTTCGTCGAGGGTCGTTTTCATGGCGGGCACGCGGCGGGCAGAGGCCCATTATTGACCATCAGGCAAGAGTGATTGGCGTGAAGACCGCTTTTTCGGCAAGAGTGCGACGCGCAGACTGCGCAGCCTCACGTCCCACCGGTAACCGTCATGTCCCGTGGTATCCCCTTGGCCCTGCTGGCGCTCACCCTCGGTGCGTACGCCATCGGCACCACCGAATTCGTCATCGTCGGGTTGATCCCGACCATCGCCGCCGACCTGGGCGTGTCCCTGCCCTCGGCCGGCCTGCTGGTTTCGCTGTACGCCCTGGGCGTGGCGGTCGGCGCACCGGTGCTCACCGCGCTCACCGGCCGGGTGCCGCGCAAGACCCTGCTGGTGGCACTGATGGTGCTGTTCACGCTGGGCAACGTGATTGCCTGGATGGCGCCCGGCTACGGCTCGCTGATCGTGGCCCGGGTGCTCACCGGCCTGGCGCACGGCGTGTTCTTCTCGATCGGCTCGATCATCGCCACCTCGGTGGTGCCCAAGGAAAAGGCCGCCAGCGCCATCGCGATCATGTTCACCGGGCTCACCGTGGCGCTGGTCACCGGCGTGCCGCTGGGCACCTTCATCGGCCAGCACCTGGGCTGGCGCGCCACCTTCCTGGCGGTGGCCGCGCTCGGCGTGATCGCGCTGATCGGCAGCCTGCTGTTCGTGCCGCGCAACCTGCAGCGCAGCGAGCCGGCCACGTTCGACCAGCAGCTGTCGGTGCTGGCCCAACCGCGCCTGCTGCTGGTGTATGCGATCACCGCGCTCGGCTACGGCGGTACCTTCCTGTCGTTCACCTACCTGGCCTCGATCCTGCAGGACGTCACCGGTTTTTCGGCCAATGCGGTCAGCGGCGTGCTGCTGGTGTATGGCGTGTCGGTGACGATCGGCAACCTGTGGGGCGGCCGCCTGGCCGATCGCCGCGGTCCGATCCCGGCGCTGAAGCTGATCTTCGCCCTGCTCGCGGCCGTGCTGTTCGTGCTCACCTTCACCGCCTACAACACCTGGCTGGTGCTGCTGACCGTGCTGGCCCTGGGTGCGGTGGCGTTCGGCAACGTGCCGGGGCTGCAGGTGTACGTGGTCAAGCAGGCGCAGCGCTTCGCCCCGCAGGCCACCGATGTGGCGTCGGGCCTGAACATCGCGGCGTTCAACGTCGGCATCGCGCTCGGTGCCTCGCTGGGCGGGCTGGTGGTGGACCACTTCGGCCTGATGCACACCCCGTGGCTGGGTGCGCTGGTGGTGATGGGCGCCTTCGGCCTGACCGCGTTGAGCGGTCGCCTGGATCGCCGCGATGGCGTGGCCGACCGCGCCGAAGGTATCGCCGTGAGCGCGCATTGAGGAATCCCGGCAGCGGACCAACGGTTCGCTTTGCCCAACAACGGTCGCCCTACGATTTGTTTCACGCAACGGCAGCCGCCCAACGGTCGGCTCTACGTCGCTTTACGGTGCACGGCGTAGCCTGCACCTCACCCCCATGAAGGAGTTTCCATGAGCATTCCCGCATTCGGCCTCGGCACCTTCCGCCTGAAGGGCCAGACCGTCATCGACTCGGTCCGCAACGCATTGGACGTGGGCTACCGCGCCGTCGACACCGCGCAGATCTACGACAACGAGGCCGAGGTGGGCCAGGCCATCGCCGAGTCCGGCGTGGCCCGTGACGCGCTGTTTCTGACCACCAAGGTGTGGATCGCCAACTTCACCCACGACGCCCTGCTGGACAGCCTGCGCGAGAGCCTGCGCAAGCTGCGCACCGACCATGTCGAGCTGACCCTGATCCACTGGCCCTCACCCAAGGACGCGGTGCCGATGGCCGAGTATCTTGGCGCATTGGCCGAAGCGAAGTCGCTGGGCCTGACCCGCCAGATCGGCATCTCCAACTTCACCATCGCCCAGACCCGCCAGGCCATCCAGATCCTGGGTGCCGATGCCATCGCCACCAACCAGATCGAAGTCCACCCCTACCTGCAGAACCGCGCGCTGGTCGCGTTCCTGAGGGAACAGGGCATCCACGTCACCGCTTACATGAGCCTGGCCTACGGCGAAGTGCTCAAGGACCCGGTGATCCAGGCCATCGCCGAGCGCCACCAGGCCACCCCGGCCCAGGTCGCGCTGGCGTGGGCGCTGCAGCAGGGCTTCGCGGTGATCCCCTCCTCCACCAAGCGCGAAAACCTGGCCAGCAATCTCCTCGCCGCCGACCTGCGCCTGAGCGATGAAGACATGGCGCAGATCGCCACGCTGGACCGCGGCCAGCGGCTGGCCAATCCGGACGGGATTGCGCCGGCCTGGGATTGACCGGTAGCGCCCGGCCGTTGGTCGGGCGTGGGGGCGTGCCGACCAACGGTCGGCACCTACCCCCGCAACCACGCGTGCATCGCCGCGCTCACCTCGTCCGGTTTCTCCATCGGCGCCAGGTGCCCGCAATCGGGCAGCACCACCAGCGTTGACCCCGGCACCAGCGCATGCATTTCCTCGCTGATCGCCAGCGGGGTAATGCGGTCGTTGGCACCGCACACAATCAACAGCGGATCGCGGTAGCCGGCCAGCACGTCGTGGCCATCGCCGCGCTCCAGCGCGCTCTGGCGCAGGAATACCTCGGCACCCAGCCGCGCGGTCATGTCGCGCACGCGCTGCACCAGCACGTAGTCATCCAGCCGCGAGGCGTCGATGTAGCTGCGCATCAGTTTGTCGCCAAAGCCGTGGAAGGTGCCGGGCAGGCGCACGCTGGCACGCTGCGACTGGCGCTGGGCGGCACGCTCGGGCGAGTCGGCATGGATCGAAGTGTCGATCAATGCGAGCCGCAGCACCCGCTCCGGCGCGGTGCGCAGAATCTGCTGGGCGACAAAGCCGCCGAGCGAGAAACCGGCCAGCGCGAAACGCTCGGGCGCCTGCGCCAGCACGTCGTCGACCACGGCCTGCAGCGTCTCGCCCCGGGTCTGGTCGCCCACGGTGCAGTCCGCGATATCGGACAGGTCGGCAATCTGCGCGCGCCAGAGTTCGGCGTCGTTGAGCAGGCCGGGGAGCAGCAACAGGGGGAGGCGGTCGGTCATGGGCCTATTGTCACGCCCGCCGCGGAGGGAGGCCATGCCCGAAATGGGTCTATGCGTTCTACAACGCTCCGAGAGGGCGATAAGCCCTAGCGGTGTTTCAGAGTTTTCCTATGGACTACCACAGACAAAAGCTGAAAAAAGCTAAGGAAGAAGTGCGCCGGACCAGATCCAGCAGGTTTCATTGACGCGAGGCGCTTACGGGCATGGGGATGTTCTGCACGGGAGAGAGAAAGTAGCTCGTGAGATCGTTTTTCACGCGTGCGTCGCCATTGGCGCATGCACATCCGGCAAGATGCCAATGCAGACAGTCAAAGACACTAATGCCTTGCGCGAAGTTGTGGAGGGAGCCGCAAGAAACAATCGCCGGAGGGATATTGAGGTGCCTGAGAGATGAGAAGCCCCAATCACAAGCGTCTGCCAATCGCATTTAAAAGACTGGAGAAAGGCGTTGCTAAAGACGCACTCGACCTGGGAAGCGAGCTCTTGAAGTCCCAGAGCTTGGGAGATCAAGCAGAGGGGCATATGTGTTGCGGCACAGTCTATGAACAGGGGGGGGATGACCTCGCGATCGATCTCGACAAGGCGATCCATAGCTATCGGCTACTTACACTTATGGCGCCGAGCTCCATTGCCTATTGTTATCTTGCACGCGCATGCATGAAAACGGGCAGCGCTTCCCGACACGAGGAAGCCTTCCGTTATCTCACCGAGGCAGAGCGGCTTGATCCCACCGCTGTGGTCCACCTCGGTTTCGCCACTTACTACCGGGGAAAGAAACCCGCCGATCTGCCGTTGGCTCGCAGCCATTATTTGAAAGCTGCAATCGACGGCCGGTTCAAGGGAATGTTCGGATACTCCGAGCTCTCCAGAGATATGGGGCAACGGTATCGTGCGTTAGTAGCGGATGCCATTCGGATTTCCACAGGCTGGCTCATTGCGTTGCTGATTGGCCAGCGTGCGATGGAGGACTTCTAGATTACAGTGCCCGCCACTCGTTCTCATGGAAAATTGCTACCCAATAATGCGTTGGCCTAAATTTTTGCATATTGCAGCTGGCGGAATCCGGCGCTTCTTCAGCGAAGATCGCGCGTAGCCGTGAGTGATATCGCGTCCCGCAGCCTTCCCCGACGACAGGGAGGATCGCGGGTTTCATTGACATTACGGGATTGGCGATCAGGATCTTCGCCGGGACTTTGCAGCCACATGAGGTGGATGGCGCGGAAAGCATGAGCTGTTTATGCTTGACAGCCTTGGTGCACAAGCGATTTTCGAATCGTCATTCGGCCCGGGCTGGGAGAAAGAACTGTGAAGTATTTGTTTCTATTGGGCCTGCCTGCCATGTTTGTGTCGTATCCCATGTACTTCATGGAGCTCAACGCGTTCAAACGCGTCCTGAAGATTGAGAATCCCGAGGCATGGGATCACGCAAAGCGACGCTTCACGCTGAGTGAGCTTGAGGTTGCCTATCGCGTACTCAGCGCATCTAAAGACGGTTTTTTTCAAGGCAATGCCCTTAGTCCGGCCGTGATGAAGGCTAGACGCATTGCGGTTCGATGGTTGTACATCAGTATGGGTCTCTTTATGGTCGTGCTTTTCATGGGGTTGGCAGCATCTCTTATCGAGGGCAAGCAGTAGATCGACCACGGCGCTCGGATCGCGAACGTGGCATGCATGCTCACCCTATCTCGGCAGAAGGGTCCTACAAGGACCTGGATGGGATGAGCTTTCAGACATGGGGCAGAACGATGCAGGATCGAGGGTCTGCAGTTGCGAGGTTCCACCGGCATTGTCACCGTCATTCTGTGGCTGTGGCTGTGGCTGTGGCTTTGCCTGCTTTGGCCAGGCGCGGCCGCTGCCACGGAAGAACACTGGGTGCGCGTCAGCGATGCCGCCTTGAAGGCACACGGCTGGCGGCCCGCCGACCATGCGCGATACGCGGCGACGCGGCTGGATGCCAATGGCGACGGGGTGATGGACGAGGCCTTCCTGGCGGGGAGCCGGGACAGGCGGCGCTCGGCGGTCAAGATCTGCCTGGGCACCTCGCCAGGCGCCGCACCGGCCCGTTGCTACATCGCCGCTGCCGAGGAGGGCGATGCGTCGGCGATGGGCGTGGACACGCGTGCGCCCGGCTGCCACGCGTACACCCAAAATGAACATGACACCGTCACCGACAGCAGCATCTGCACGCGTAACGCGTCGGTGGAGTACTTCCGGATGGCCAGTGCGGGATCGCTGCTGGTCTTTGACCGCAGGACCGATGGTTTCCAGCGGTTCTGGTACTCGGACTGAAGCGGTGTCGCGTCGGCGTGCGCGCTCCATGGAAATGCCAGGCCGGTCATGCAGCAAGGTGGCTGAACAGTTCCAGTTTCAGTAGGGCCACCGGGGCGTGAACAGGGCGCGGGTCACACCGGCGCCTCGGGCACCTGCACCTCCTGCACCGGCAGCGTCACCACCATCACCGTGGAGTCGTCCGGGTCCAGCCTGGTCTTGAAGCCCAGGCTCTGGCACATCGCCAGCATGGTGCTGTTCTCGCGCAGCACCTGGCCTTCGACGATGTTCAGGCCCAGCCACTTGGCATACTCGATCATGATGGCCATCAGCCGCCAGCCGATGCCGTGACCCTTGAGGTCCGAGCGGATCAGGATGCCGTACTCACCGCGGTCGTAGTCGGCGTCGGCGTGCAGGCGCACCGCGCCGAGCATGTCGCCGCTGCGCGGGTCGATGGCCACCAGCGCGATCGAACGGGCGTAATCGAGCTGGGTCAGGCGGGCGATGAATTCGTGGCTGAAATGCTTCACCGACTGGAAGAAGCGCAGGCGCAGGTCGTCGTCGGTGACGCGGGCAAAGAACGCGCGGAACAGCGCGTCGTCTTCCGGCCGCGCCGGGCGCACGAAGGCCGGCGCACCGTCGGACAGGGTGATGGTGCGCTCCCATTCCTTGGGATACGGGAACACCGCAAAGCGCGGATGGCCGCGGCCCTTGTGCAGTTTGCGCGAGGGCGCGATGGCCACGCGTGCATCGAGCGCGATCACCCCGTCACGGTCGGCAAGCAGCGGGTTGATGTCCAAGCTGCGGATCTCGGGAATGTCGGCGGCCAGCTGCGCCAGCTTGACCAGGATCAGCGCCACCGCGCGCTCGTCGGCGGCCGGCACGTCGCGGTAGGCCTTGAGGATGCGCGACACGCGGGTGCGGCCGATCAGCTCGTGCGACAGGCGCAGGTCCAGCGGCGGCAGTGCAAGCGCCTTGTCGTCGATCACTTCGACGGCAGTACCGCCGCGGCCGAACACGATCACCGGGCCGAAGGTGGGGTCGTCGGCGATGCCGGCGATCAGCTCGCGCGCCTTGGGGCGCACGATGGTGGGCTGCACCAGCACGCCGTCGATGCGGGCGTCCGGGCGCTTCTCATGCGCGCGCGCGATGATCGAGGTGGCCGCCGCATGCACCGCCTGCAGCGAGCCGAGGTTGAGGCGCACGCCGTCCACGTCGGACTTGTGCGGGATGTCGGCCGAAAACACTTTCACCGCCACGGTGGCGCCCTGCTCCAGCAGCGGCTGGGCCAGTTCCATGGCCTCGCGCGCGTCGCGTGCCTGCATCACCGGCGCCGACGGAATGCCGTAGGCGGTGAGCAGCTGGTGGGTGGCGATCGGGTCGAGCCACTGCTGGCCGGCCGCCAGCGCAGTTTCGACCAGCGCGCGTGCGGTGGTGGTATCGACGACGAAATCTTCGGGCAGGCTGGGCGGGGTTTCCATTAGCGCGGCCTGCGCGTCGCGGTAACGCACCAGGTGCTGGAAGCCGCGCACGGCCTCGGCTTCGGTGGGATAGGTAGGCACGCGCGCCGCGTTGAGCGTGGCGGTGGCGCGGTCGTCGTTGCCGAGCCAGACCGCGAACACGGGTTTGTCGCGGTGGTGGCGCGGGCGCAGGCCGAGGGTGCGGGTGAGCGCCTGGGCGGCGTCGGCCGAGGAGGTGAACGCGGTGGGCACGTTGACCACCAGCACCGCGTCGTTTTCGCTGTCGGACATCAACGCGTCGATGGCGGCGGCATAGCGTTCGCCATCGGCGTCGACCACGATGTCGACCGGGTTGCTGCGCGACCAGCCCTGCGGCAGCACGCTGTCCAGCTGCGCAACGGTGGCGGGCGACAGCTCGGCCAGGCTCCCACGCAGGGCCAGCAGCTGGTCCACGGCCAGGCGCCCTACCCCGCCGCCGTTGCTGAGGATGGCCAGCCGGCGGCCGGGGAAGGTACCGAGGCGGCCGAGCGTTTCGGCGGCGGTGAACAGTTCGTCCAGTGCCCCCACGCGCAGCAGGCCGGCGCGGTTGAAGGCGGCACCGTACACGGCGTCGGCGCTGGCCAGCGCCTGCACGTGGGTGTCGGCATCGGGGTTGATGCGGATGTGGCGGCCGGATTTGACCACCACCACCGGCTTGGCGCGCGCGGCGGCACGCGCGGCCGACATGAACTTGCGGGCGTCGCCGATGTGTTCGACGTAGAGCAGGATGGCGCGGGTGCGGTAGTCGGTGGCGAAGTAGTCGAGCAGGTCGCCGAAGTCGACGTCGAGGGTGTCGCCGAGCGAGACGACCGCGGAGAAGCCGACCGAGCGCGCCACGCCCCATTCGACCAGGGCGGCGGCGATGGCGCTGGATTCGGAGATCAGCGCCAGGTCGCCGGCCTGCGGGAAGTGCGCGGCAATGCTGGCATTCAAGCGCGCGTGCGGGGCGATGACGCCCAGGCAGTGCGGGCCGAGGATGCGCAGGCCTTTGGCGCGGGCGGCGGTTTCCACCTGCTCGGCAAGCGAGCCGGGGCCCTGGCCGAGGTTGGCGGTGAGGATGATGGCGGCGGCCACCCCCCGTTCGGCGGCGGTGGCCACAACCTGGGGGACGATGCTGGCCGGCGCGGTGATGACGACCAGTTCGGGGACCCAGTCGAGGTCCTTGAGGCGTTTGACGGTGCGGATGCCGTCGATGTCGCTGTAGCGGGGGTTGATCCAGGCCACCTTGCCGGGGAAGCCGGTGCTGCGCAGGTTGCGCATGACGGCGCGGCCGGCGGAGCGTTCGCGCGGGCTGCCGCCGATGACGGCAACCGATTGCGGGCGGAAAACGGATTGCAGGTGGTAGGTGCTCATGGGGCCGATCAGTCACCGGTACATGGGATGACACGGTACACGGGTGCGGTGGTGGGTGGGATGATCTGGCGCAAGGTCAAGAGCACGGCCAAAGCAAGTCCAGAGCTGGCCTACCGTTGTTCGCTTTCCATGCAGGGCGCGAGGCGGCAGGCCCAACCGGAACACGCCGTGAACCCGTCCCTGGGGGCTCGTGTACGGCATCCATGCCGTACAACGGTTCCGGTTGGGCCTGCCGCCTCGCACCTGGACGGGTTGGCTTCATCGGACACGATAGCCGTTGCCCGGTCGGGACTCGCACACGGAAACCCTCCCCGGTAGAGCCACGCCATGCGTGGCTGCCTCTCACCGTGTCCGGCTACAACAACGTGCCGCGCAGGATCATCGCGGCGATGCTGAAGTAGATGACCAGGCCGGTGACGTCCACGAGGGTGGCGACGAACGGGGCCGAGGCGCTGGCGGGGTCGAAGCCGAGGCGTTTGAGGATGAAGGGCAGCATCGAGCCGGACAGCGAGCCGAAGGTGACGATGCCCACCAGCGCCGCGCCGATGGTGAGGGCGAGCAGCTGCCAGTGCTGGCCGTAGTCGTGCAGGCCGAGCAGCTGCCAGGAGACGATACGGATCATCGCCAGCACGCCCAGGATGGCGCCGAGGGTGAGGCCGGTGGGGATTTCTCGCAGGGCCACTTTCCACCAGTCGCGCAGGCGCAGTTCGCGCAGGGCGAGGCTGCGGATCAGCAGGGAGGTGGCCTGGGAGCCGGAGTTGCCGCCCGAGCTCATGATCAGCGGGATGAACAGGGTGAGCACGACGGCGCGGGCCAGCTCGTCTTCGTAATGCTGCATGGCGCTGGCGGTGAGCATTTCGCCCAGGAACAACACGCTGAGCCAGCCGGCGCGCTTGCGGATCATGCCGAAGAAGCCGATCTGCATGTACGGCTTTTCCAGCGCTTCCATGCCGCCGAACTTGTGCGCGTCTTCAGTGGATTCCTCGATGAGGGCATCCAGGATGTCGTCCACGGTGACAATGCCGAGCACGTGCTGGGCCGGGTCCACCACGGGGATGGCGAGCAGGTCGTGGCGGCGGATAAGCTGGGCCACTTCTTCCTGGTCGAGCATGGCATCGACGGTGACCGGCGGGTTGGTCTGGGCCACGTCGAGGATGGGCTCGTCGGGCAGGCCGGTGATCAGGCGGCGCATGGTCACCACCTGCACCAGGGTATGGGTGTGCGGGTCGAGCACGTAGATGGCGTAGACGGTTTCGCGGGTGCGCTCGACTTCGCGGATGTGCTGCAGGGTGCGGCCGACGGTCCAGTTGGCCGGCACGCTGACGAACTCGGTGGTCATCAGCGCACCGGCGGTGTGCGCGGGGTAGCTGAGCAGCTGCTGGATGGACTGGCGGGCGTCGGCGCTGAGCAGCGGGATCAGGCGCGCGCGTTCGTCCTCGTCCAGCTCATGGACGATGTCGGTGGCACGGTCGTCGGCCATCAGGCCCAGCAGCGCGGCGGCACGGGCCACCGGCAGCAGCGCCACCAGGTCGCCACTGCGGTTGAGCTCGGGCTGTTCGAGCATCTTCACCGCGCGCGGCAACGGCAGGGCCGCCAGGGTGTCGGCGGCGCGCGACAGCTCCAGGGTATTGAGGAATTCCACCGCATCGGCGGTGTTGAAGCTGGCCAGGGGTGCGCTCACGGCGGCGGCATCGGCCACCGGGCGCAGCAGGTCTTTCTGGTTCATCGGGTTCGCCTGTGGGGATCGCCATGCGCGACGCCAGCGGTGGCGAACCGTCCCTCGTCAGGCGGCGGCCATCACTGGCGTCGAGCAAGGTCGACTTCTACTGTCGCTGGACATCGGTTCGGGGACTCCGCAAGGGTGTACTGCCGGACGTGCCGGCAGCGGCGGGCAGTCTGGACCCGGGCGCCGGGCGGGTCAACCCGGGCGCCGCTGCCGTGTTGGGCTGCGATTGACGTTGGGCCAACGTGCGCGTCGCATAATGGGCGGCGGCCGTGGGCCGTGATGCCCTTTCCCTCGATGTTGCCCGGCGACGATCCCATGAGCAGGTCCTTCCATGCATAGCGGCGCGCTTGAGCTGGCCCTGGTGCTGCTGCTGGCAGCGGTGATCGCCGTGCCGGTGTTCAAGAAGCTGGGCTTCGGCGCGGTGCTGGGCTACCTGGCCGCAGGCGTGGTGCTGGGCCCGGACGGCCTGGGCTTCGTGCAGGACGCCGACCGCATCCTGGGCGCGGCCGAAATCGGCGTGGTGATGCTGCTGTTCGTGATCGGGCTGGAGCTGTCCCCGGCCCGCCTGAAGGTGATGCGGCGCTCGGTGTTCGGCGCCGGCGCGCTGCAGGTGGCGCTGAGCGCACTGGTGTTGGGCAGCCTGCTGCTGCTCGACCACTTCCAGTGGAAGAGCGCGCTGATCGTGGGCATTGCCCTTGCGCTGTCGTCCACCGCGGTGGGCCTGCAGCTGCTGTCCGAGCACAAGGCGATCAACAGCGATTACGGCCGGCTGGGGTTTGCCATCCTGCTGTTCCAGGACCTGATCGCCATTCCCCTGCTGGCGGCGATTCCGCTGCTGGGCGGGGCCAAGAACGAGACCCTGCAGTGGAGCGACGTGGCCGTGGCGCTGGGCGCGCTGGCGGTGGTGATCCTGTGCGGGCGGCCGGTGCTGCGCCGGCTGTTCAACATCATCGCGCGCACGCGCAGCCCGGAAGTGTTCACCGCGATGGCGCTGCTGGTGGTGCTGGGCACGGCGTGGTTCATGCAGGAGGCCGGTCTGAGCCCGAGCCTGGGCGCGTTCCTGGCCGGCGTGCTGCTGTCCGATTCGGAATTCCGCCACGAGCTGGAATCGCAGATCGAACCGTTCAAGGGGCTGCTGCTGGGGCTGTTCTTCATCGCGGTGGGCATGGGCATCGACCTGGACCGCGTCGTCGCCGAGCCGGCGATGATCGCCGCGGGCGTGGCGATCCTGCTGGTGGTGAAGTTCGGCCTGCTGTTCGGCATCGGCAAGCTGGCCAAGCTGCGCACCCGGCATGCGGTGATGCTGGGCAGCGTGCTGTGGTTGGGCGGCGAATTCGCCTTCGTGGTGTTCAACGAAGCGCAGCGCGCGCACTTGCTGGGCAGCGCCAACCACGACCGGCTGGTGGCGATCGTGGGCCTGTCGATGGCGATCACCCCGCTGCTGATGATCGCGCTGCTGCGCCTGCTGGGCCACGAGGACGCGCCCAAGGGCAACGCGCCGCCGGCCGACACCGTCGACACCGGCGGCACCCAGCCGCAGGTGATGATCGCCGGCATGGGCCGCTTCGGCCAGGTAGTCGCGCGCCTGCTGACCGCACAGAAGATTCCGTTCGTGGCGCTGGAGTCGAACCCGGACACGGTGTCGGACCTGCGCCGGTTCGGCAACAAGCTGTACTACGGCGACCCGACCCGGCCGGAGATGCTGCGCGCCGCCGGTGGCGAGCACATCCGCGTGTACGTGGTGACGCTGGACGACCCCGACGCCAACATGCGCGCCACGCGGCTGATCCGGCGCATGTACCCCGATGCGGTGGTGCTGGTGCGTGCGCGCAACCGCCAGCATGCGTGGCGCTTGATGGACATGTCGGCCGAGCCGTTCCGCGAAGTGTTCGGCACCAGCCTGGAGCTGAGCGAGCGCATGCTGATCGCGCTGGGCATCCCGGCCGATACCGCGCACAGCCACGTGCAGCGCTTCCGCGAACACGACGAGAAACTGCTGCGCGACCAGTACCTGGTGTACGACGACGAAGCCGCGGTGATCCAGACCTCGCGCGATGCGCGGGCCGATCTGATGCATCTGTTCGAGGCCGATGCCGAGCGCGACGCAAAGACGGACGCATCCGACCGGCGCGGTTGACGCCACCTCCGTAGTGCCGGGCTCTGCCCGGCAACCGCATGCAGCGGCACCGGCCATCGCCCGGGGTCGACGGCAGCCGACCAACGGTCGGCTCTACGATCGTGCGCCACATACGCCAGCACCCCGTAGTGCCGGGCTCTGCCCGGCAACCACACGCAGCGCCGTGGGACATCGCATGGCGTGGACGGCAGTCGACCAACCGTCGGTTCTACGATAGTGGTGGGCGCGGAATCAGCCGTTATCGCGCAGGAACCGCGCCATCGAAGACACGCCGGGCACGCGCGGTGCGAACTCGCCGGCCACGTCGATGAAGCCGCGCATGACCGCGATCTCGCGCGGGTTGCGGTTGAGCGCATCGCGCACGTCCGGGTCGGCGCCGGCACGCATCAGGCGCTGCACCAGCAACGGCAGGCCGTGCAGGGCCGCCAGGTGCAGCGGACCGAACCCGCGCGGATCGCGCACGTCCAGCGACACGTCCTCGTCGAGCAGGCGTTCCACCGCCGCCAGCACCACCTGCTCGTCGCAGGCGGTACCCGGTTCGGCACGCGCGCCCAGCAGCAGCAGCAGCGGCGTCACCGAACCCGCGGCGGCCTGGTCCGGTTCGGCGCCGGCCAGCAGCAGGGTGTCGAGCAGGGCAAGCAGGCGCGAGCGGTCGCGGGCGCTGAACCCGTACAGGGCCGCGCAATGCAGCGGGCCCAGCTGCTGCGCGTCGCCGGCATGCACGTTGGCGCCGGCGGTGAGCAGGCGCGCAACGATGTCGGGCAGGCCCAGCGCAGAGGCCAGCATCAGGACGGTGACACCGCCCGGCAGGCGGTATTCCAGTTCGGCGCCGGCGTCGAGCAGCGCCGACACGATGTCGATCTGGCGCATGCTGACCGCCGCCGACAACGGCGTGGCGCCACTGGCCGCCGCGTGCTGCGGATTGGCACCGCGCGCCAGCAGCAGGTCGACCACGGCCAGGTGACCGCCGCCGGCCGCGCGCAGCAGGGCGGTACAGCCCTGCGCGTCCACCACGTCCACGGCAAACCCCAGATCGATCAGGCGACGCACCGCATCGGCGTCGCCGGACATGGCGGCCGCCGGCAGGTCGGCGTCACGCAGGACGCGGCGCGGCAACGGCCACACCCGCCAGTCCAGCCAATCGGCGAGGTCGCGGCGACCGATCGACAGCGCCACGCCCAGCGGCGTCTGGCCGTCGGCCGCGCGTGCTTCCGGCGAAGCGCCTTGCTGCACCAGCAGTTTCAGCGAGCCTTCGCGGGCCAGCGCCGTGGCCAGGTGCAGGGCGGTCATGCCGTGGCTGTCGCGGGCCTCACGGTCCACGCCCAACACCAGCAGCGCGTGCTGCAGCCGCAACCAGCCCAGCCGCACGGCCAGTGACAGCGGTGGATCGCCCGCCGGTGACGGGGCAAACGGATCGGCGCCGCGCTCCAGCAGTTCCAGGGCCAGCTGTTCCAGGCCCCGCGAGGCGTGGTCATGCTGGGCGCAGGCACTGAGCAGGCGGGCCAGGCCGCCGCGACCGGCCGGCGAGACGCCGCGGCGCAGCAGCACCTGCAGTGCCGGCACGGCATCGTTGCCGCGTGCCAGCAGGGCGAACATCGGGGTGTCGCCGCAGGCGTCGAGCACTTCCGGCGCGGCACCATGAGCCAGCAGCCAGTCGACCGCCTGCGGATCCAGCGCCAGTTCGGCGTCGTGCAGCAGGCCGCCCAGTTCCTGCGGATCGCACAGCCGCGCCAGCGCGGCCATGCCGTCGAAATTGCCGAAGCCCAGCGCGTCGCGCAGCAGGTCCAGCGGCGGCCGGTCCGGCAGCGTCGGGGTGGACGGGTCCGCGTCTGCATCGGCGGCGCCCAGGCCATCGGTGACCGACGCCGGCAGCGGGTAGCTGCGGTCGAGCAGCGAGACGATGGTCCAGCGGCCGGCGCTGGCGGCGATGTCGACGGCGCGACGGCCCTGCGGATCGGGCATGTCGGCGGCGATGCCCAGTTCCAGCAGGCGACGCACCAGCAGCGGCGACACGCTGTCGGCCATGCAGGCCAGCAGTACCGCGTTGCGCCCTTCCAGGTCGACCGCGTTGAGGTCGGGCTTGTGCGGCAGCAGGTGTTCGATCACGGCGGCACGGCCACCGCGGGCGGCTTCCAGCCAGGGCGTGCGTGACAGGGCGTCGCGCGATTCCAGGTTGGCGCCGGCGGCCAGCAGGACGTCGATGATGTCGACATGGCCGGCCAGGGCGGCTTCGTGCAGGGCGCTGCGACGCTGGCGGTCGCGCGCGTCGGCGCGGGCCTTGTGCTTGAGCAGCAGCTGCACGCCGGCCGGATCGTCTTCTTCGGTGCCGGCGGCGGCCAGCAGGACGGGCGTGCCATCGGCCGGTTCGGTCTTGGCGCCGCGCTCGAGCAGGAACCGCGCCAGGCGCCAGTTGCCGACCTGGCAGGCCACGGCCAGGGGCGACCAGCTGTCGTTGTTGAGTGCATCCACTTCGGCGGCAGCATCGCGCAGCAGTGCGGCCACGCCCGGGTCGGAACTGCGGGCAGCATGATGCAACGGGGTGTTGCCGTCGCTGTCGACGGCGCGCGAATCGGCGCCGTTGGCGAGCAGGGTCATGACGGCTTCGGGACGGCCGTGCCAGCTGTCGCGGGTGGCGGCCAGCAACGGGGTCATGCCCCGGTAGGGGGCATTGATGTCGACGCCGCGCGCGATCAGTTCGCGCAGCAGGCGCAGGTCGGGCAGCACGGCAGCGAGCACCGGCAGGTTGCGCTGGTCGCGCCAGGCCGGATCGGGCAGGCCGTGCGGGTCGGCACCGGCGGCAAGCAGCTGCAGGGCGCGGTCGACGCGACCGCTGCGGGCGGCATCGTACAGGGCCGGCAGGTGTTCGTGGGTGCCGAGCGGCTCCAGCGGCTGGGGTTCGGCGGCGTGCGCGGCGAAGGCGCTGGCCGCGTCGTTGTCGAGGTCGGCATGGCCACGCGCGGCCAGGGGGGCGGCGGGGGTGATGGCCTGCAGCAGCAGGTGCGCCAGCGGTGAGAGGACGACGATGGCCAGGGTGAGCGGCCAGCGCAGCGCATCGGAGACCAGGCCCGGCCAGGCGGGCAGCACCACCAGGGCGCAGACCACGACGACGAGGGCGGCGACGGCCAGGCCACGCCAGGCGCTCAGGTCACGGCCGGACAGGGCCTGCCAGTGGTCGGTCAGGCTGCCATCGGTGCGTTCGATTTCATTCCACAGCGGCCAGGTGCGCCAGACGCCGAGCAGGGCGGCGCTGACGGCGACGCTGAGGCCGAGGACGGCGGCGAGGCTGCCACTGTCATGCAGGGCGCCGAGCGGCCAGGCGACCAGTGCGGCCAGCAGCACGGGCCCGGCGACCCAGGGGGCCAGCAGCGCGGGCAGTTCCTGGCGCAGGAGCTGGGCCGGCGGGTGGACGGGGCGGGTGCGGCGCCACCAGGAGATGCCGAGGGCGAACGCGGGCTGTGCGAGGGCGACACCGAGCGCGGCCGGTACGCCGCCGAGTGCGGCGGCGAGGGCCAGGAGGACGCCGGCGGCCAGCGCGATGGCGGTGGCGCGGCTGCGCAGGGCGTCAGTCATCGCGGCGCGGTACGCGCACGGGGGCGACCAGCGGCGGGGGCATCTGCAGGTGGAAGCCGCGTTCGGCGAGGTTGGCGCGCACTTGCGCGGCGTCGGCCAGGGCGAGGCGACGGTCGGGGGTCAGGGCGACTTCAAGGACGAATGCGAACGGCGCCAGGCTGGCCTTCAACGCGTCAGGTACGGCGTTGAAGTCATCACGGACGGCGAGGTAGACGTAAGTGTCCTGCTTGCGTTGGCTTTTGTAGACGTAGGCTTGCATTGCCCGCGGGGCTTGGCCCTGGCAGTAGATACGATGATTGTGGAGTAAAGCAGGCAAGGGGGAAAGCCGGGAGCGGGCTTAACTGACGCTTTGACGGCGCGCGGCAGATTCAGGTTCATCAATGTCGCGGGGTTGTTCAGGTGGGTTTGGCCGGTTTTTCTGAAGCCAGAGCGTTTGGAGCGGCAGCAGAAGCTGGATCAAATGCTGGATCAAAAGCGGCACTTCCCTTCGTGGGGGAGCGCTGGGGACGGTGGGTACCCGGGGCACGCTGCAAGTACGTCCGTGTAAGCTCCGTCGCCGCATCCATGCGGCTCAGGGCCCCGGCCACCCACCGTCCCCAACGCTTCCAGAAATTTCTGGTGCTTTTGGAGAGCAGGGCAACAGCAGGAGCCGGAGCGGGTGCACCGGTTTTCTGTAGGTGGGGGAAGAGCTGCCGAGCTCGGCTCGGCACTACGGCGGGTTGCGCGCGGCCTTGGGTGAGGTGGCGCTTTGCCTTTGCCGTTCCATGCGAACCGACACACTGTCCTAGGGCGGGCCTGTGTGGGTTGCCGGGGCCGTGTGTTGCCATGGATGGCAACACCGAGCCTTATCTGAGCGGAATCTGGCAGTTTAGGTGTCGAGAGCCGACGTGGGCCGCCGTTCGAGCCTGGATCTGAGCGATCGTCTTGGAGCAAGGCGCCCACGCCGGAATCTCCCTTGGTCCGCCCGAACAGTTGCTGGAGCTGACACTCGAAGCGATAAGACTGGGCAAGCGGGGGAGCTCTCGACCTTTCCAGATTAGCGGAGTTCTGCGATGAACGGGATCGGGATTGATGTCAGCAAGCGCCAGCTTGATGTCGGCACGACGGACGGTGAATCCTTGCAGATTCACAATGCGCCCTCTGGCTTTACTGAATTGGACGCCTGGTTGAAGAAACGCCCAGCGATCCAGATCGTGCTGGAGGCCACCGGCGGCTACGAGCAGCCCGTGCTGGACTTCCTGCACAAGGCGGGTCATCCGGTGGTGCGCGCCAATGCGCTGCGGGCCCGGAAACTGGCTCAGGGCCTTGGCCAAGTGGCCAAGACCGACCGATTGGATGCCTATGCATTGGCGCAGATGGCCGCGCTGGTCAAGCTGCCTTCCTACCAGCCGCTGGAACCTTGGCAGCAGAAACTGCGGGAATATGTGCGCGCCCGCCGGCAGACCATGCAGGCCCTGACCGTAGCGCGACAGCAGCAGGAAATGGTGGGTGATCGTGAATTGCGCCGGTTGCTGCAGGCCAATATCACGCGTCTACGAACGCTGGTGGAACGCTTGGGAAAGCAGATCGCCGAGCAGGTTGCTCAGCAGCCCCAACTGACGGTTCTGAAGTCGATGAAAGGCGTGGGGCCAACGCTACAGGCGGTCCTGGCCAGCTATTTGCCTGAGCTGGGCAAGATCAGTGGCAAGGCCATCGCCAGCTTGGTGGGCGTAGCACCGATGTCTCACGACAGCGGGACAATGCGTGGAAAACGAAGCATCCACGGCGGTCGGGCCGAGATCCGTCAGGTGCTTTACATGGCCAGCATGTCGGCCATGCAGCATGAACCTCGATTGCGGGACTTTTACCGGTCGCTGCGGGCCCGCGGCAAGGAGGCCAAGGTCGCGATCGTGGCGGTAATGCGCAAGATGCTGGTGATCCTCAACGCCCGCGTACGCGACACTCAAGGCGGACCGATCCCCGCCTGAAGCCAGTCCGGGCGTACATCCAAGGCTGCCGAACGGCGGCCGGCACTGCCGTGCCGGTCCGCCGGAGAGGCCGAAGCCCTCCAGCAAGACAGTTGCTCCA